>Ga0160444_100258_pt1 | contig 42792 bp, 39 predicted proteins | sample HID1972K_E1MG_FD_108232 | JGI IMG/M metagenome (GOLD analysis project Ga0160444, IMG submission 108232) | Enriched pill bug-associated microbial communities from UW Madison campus, WI, USA - HID1972K_E1 MG | ecosystem: Host-associated > Arthropoda: Insects > Digestive system > Unclassified ... | reverse complement strand
GCTGTACATCGCGGCGGGGATCTCGGGGGCGATCCAGCATCTGGCGGGGATGAAGGACTCCAAGGTGATCGTGGCGATCAACAAGGATGCGGAGGCGCCGATCTTCAGCGTGGCCGACTACGGCTTTGAAGCCGATCTCTTCATCGCTGTGCCCGAACTGGCGCAGGCGCTCTGATTCCTTCCATCCAATGACTGAACGACCCCACAGAGACACTTATGACTGAACGCGAACAGACCCTCGAACTCCTCGTCGATGCTGCCCGCCGCTTCGCGCGCGAAGTCCTGCTCCCAGCCGAGACGCTCGTGGAGGAAACGCAGGAAATTCCTGGCCATGTGGTCAAAGGATTGCAGGAACTTGGCCTCTTCGGCATGACCATTCCCGAGGAATACGGCGGCCTCGGCCTCAGCATGTTCGAGGAAGCGAGCCTCGTCTTCGAAATTGCCTACGCACAGCCTGCCTTCCGCTCCTACTTCGGCACCACGAACGGCGTGGGTACGCTGGGCATCATCAACGACGGCACCGAGGAACAGAAGCGCAAGTACCTGCCCAAGCTCGCGACCGGCGAGATGATGGCTTCCTTCTGCCTGACAGAACCTGACTCCGGCTCAGACTCCGCCGCTCTGACGACCCGGGCCGTGCGTGACGGCGACCATTACGTCATCAACGGTACCAAGCGCTTCATCACCAACGCCATCCATGCAGGCGTGTTTACCGTCTTCGCCCGCACGGCGCCGAAGGAGGCTGGGTCGAAGGGCATCTCCGCCCTCCTGGTCGATCGAGACACGCCCGGCATCACCGTGGCCAAGCCGTACAGGAAGATGGGTTTCGCGGGTTCGCACGAGTCTGACGTGATCTTCGAGGACTGCCGTGTGCCCGCCAGTGCCCTGCTCGGCGCGGAGGGCACGGGTTTCCGCAATGCGATGATGTCGCTGGACCACGCGCGCCTGCACATGGCCGCCGTGGCCACCGGCCTGTGCCACCGCCTGCTCGACGAGGGCACACGCTATGCGATGGAGCGCAAGCAGTTCGGCCAGCCCATCGCCAACTTCCAGCTCATCCAGGGCATGCTGGCCGAGAGCCAGACCGAACTCTTCGCAGCGCGCGCCATGGTCGAGAAGGCCGCGCGCGACAAGGACGCCGGCAAGAAGACCACCAAGGAAGCGGCCTGTTGCAAGTACTACGCGACCGAGGCGGCGGGCCGCATCGCCGACCGCATGCTTCAGGTGCATGGCGGCAACGGCTACATCAAGGAATATGCCATCGAGCGCCTTTACCGCGACGCGCGACTGCTGCGTATCTATGAAGGCAGCAGCCAGATCATGCAGCTCATCATCGCGCGCGAGCTGCTCCGTGAGCACGCCTAGGGTCTGCGTGCACTCGCAACCGACACAACAGAAAAGGAGACAAGATATGACCTCACTTCGAACCTTTGCGCGCCTTGCTTTTGCCGGCATCTTCGCCGTCGTACCCTTAGCGGGCTTCACCCAGGACTACCCGTCCAAGCCCATCCGCATGATCGTGCCCTTCAGCGCAGGCGGGCCCACCGACGTGCTCGCGCGGTCCCTCGCCAAGAGCTTGGGAGATGTGTTGGGCCAGCCCATCATCGTGGACAACCGCCCTGGCGCGGGCGGCAGCATCGGCATCGACATGGTGGCCAAGGCCGCACCTGACGGCTACACCGTCGGCATGGCGCACACCGGAACAACCGCCATCAATCCGCACCTCTACGCACGTCACCCCTACGATCCTCGCACTGATCTGACGCCCATCACACCCGCCGTCTCGTACACGAATGTACTGGTGGTCAATCCCAAGGTGCCTGTGAACACGCTAGCCGAGTTCATCGCATGGACCAAGCGCAGTGACGTAACAGCGAACTACGCTTCCGGGGGTAACGGTGCAACCAATCACCTCTCGGGCGAGCTGCTCAAGGCGCTAACTGGCGCCAAGCTCGACCACATACCTTATAGGGGCAGTGCGCCAGCCCTGGTGGACGTGATGGGCGGTAGCGTTTCGGCCATGTTCGACATTCCCATCACCTCACTGCCGCAGATCCGCTCCGGCAACGTCAAGCCGCTCGCCGTGACCAGCGCCAAGCGCAGCAGCTACCTGCCCGATGTGCCGACCATGCGCGAAGCTGGCGTGCCGGGCTTCGACGAGGCAGGCAGTGACCTGTGGTTCGGCCTGGTGGCCCCGCCGAAGCTCCCGCAGCCCATCGTCGAACGGCTCTATCAGGCCACTCTCAAGGCCATGCAGACGCCCGAACTCCGAGAGGCCATTCGCGGCATGGCCTACGAGGCATGGACCTTGCCGCCCGACGAGTTCAAGGTGTTCATCCGTAACGACTACTACAAGTGGGCCAAGGTCATCAAGCTTTCCGGCGCAAAGATTGACTGAGCATGAGCGGACCTCTTTCAGGCATTCGCGTGCTCGACCTGACAAGCGTGATCATGGGCCCCTACGCCAGTCAGCAACTGGCCGACCTCGGCGCCGACGTGATCAAGATCGAGCCGCCTGGCGGTGACGTGATGCGTCAGGCTGGACCCATGCGCAACCCCGGGATGGGACATTTTTACCTGACCACGAACCGCAACAAGCGCTCCATCGTGCTCGACCTGAAGCACCCCGCCGGCCGCGACGTGCTGTTGCACATGGCGGCGAGTTCAGACGTGCTGGTCTACAACATCCGGCCGCAAGCCATGGCCCGTCTGGGCCTGGGGTATGAGGACCTGAAGAAAGTCTCGCCAAAGCTTATCTACGCCGGCGCTTACGGCTTCAGCCAGCGTGGCCCCTACGCAGCTCGACCGGCCTACGACGACCTCATCCAGGGCATGTGCGGCATCCCATGGTTGTTGGGCCAGGCCACCGGCGAGAAGCCGCGCTATGCCCCCATGGTGCTCGTCGACCGGGTCGCCGGCTTGCAGCTGTGCAACGCCATCACCAGCGCGCTGTTCTACCGCGAGCGCACAGGCATCGGGCAACGGGTGGATGTACCGATGTTCGAGGGCATGCTTTCCATCGTGCTGGGCGAGCACCTGGCTGGGAAGCTCTATGCGCCGCCGGTAGGCCCTTCAGGCTATCAGCGCAGCCTTGCGCGCGATCGACGTCCTTATGAAACCAGCGATGGCCATATCTGCGTCCTGGTCTACAACGACAAGCACTGGCGCAGCTTCTTCGAGGCTGTCGGGCAACCAGAGGTTTTCGCGCGCGACGAGCGCTTCGGCAGCCAGGGCATGCGCCTCAAACATATCGATCATGTCTATGGCTATCTGGGCGACATCTTCCGTACGCGCAGCACGGCGGAGTGGCTTGCACTGCTGGCGCACGCTGACATTCCGGCTGCACGCATGTACAGCATTGATGACATTCTGACCGACCCTCATCTGACGCAGACCGGATATCTCCAGCCGGTGACCCATCCCAGCGAGGGGGAGATACTCGATGCTGCTATTCCGACCGAGTGGTCGCACTCGATTCCTGAGCAGAGGTGCCATGCGCCGAGGCTGGGGGAACATTCGGCACAACTCTTGCGCGAGTTTGGCTATGCTGATGAAAGAATCCAGGAGTTGTTCTCTGATGCGGCAGTTCAAGGGCAGATCTACTGATCAATCGATAGCTTTGGGCATCGACTTCACGCTTGCCCCCGTCACAGAGAATCATGGCACCGGAGATGAAGCCGTCGCCTGACGGACAAGCAGCGCAGCGGACAGCGTCGCCAATCGCTCATCACTGCCTTCTGGAAGCAAGCCGAGCTGTGGTGATGTCATTACTTGCGTGAACCTCAATAGAAGGGGAAATAGTGCGGTGGCTCGGTCCACCATGCTGATGAATCACTCAGCAGGGTCGTCAGGGCCCTGCGATTGAGTCGGTATCTGTGTGAGGTCGAAGGTGCAGACGAGCAGGCCTGCCACGTCCTCGAAGCAGGCGAATTCTGCAAGTGTCACGGCGCTCTGGCCCCGGTAGTACGAGCCACCTTTCATGATGGGCGTGATCGCGCGCTCGTGCCCGACCGTAAGTTGTCTAAGAGAGCCTCACTCCCCGTGTTCGGGTTGGCAGGCCATTGAGCCAGAGATTGAGCAAGGGGGTATATCTCGAGCCGCTGTTCGGGGCGCTGGGCGAAAGCACCAAGATATCGGCTCCAAACCCGTTGGAGGCTGGTCAGGCGGAAACATGGCAAGGCACCGTCTCGCAACTACCTTGCAATGTTGCACACCGGGAAATCCCATGGTGGGTGAGGAATCTCTGCCGGACGACTGAACTATTCCCAGATCTTCTCGACGCAATCCACCAGTTCTCTGATGACGTCGGCCATCGTGGATGGTACGTGATGAGGATCGTCCGGCGGCGCAACATAGCCCACGTTGAAGGCGTGCAAGGGCCCGCCTCGAACCGCTACGGGCGCACCGATCGAGGCATGGCGGCCTTCGTTCCAGAGCACGAGGCAGAAGCCGCGGGCCCGCACTTCTCGCACGGCCTGGTCGATCTCCTCGCTGAGTTCGTCATGCCATTGGGGGTCGGTGCGGCGCAGGCGATCGATCCAGGCTTGCCGCTCGTCAGGCGGCATACCAGCAAGGAGTGCGCGCCCGATGGACGACGCGCAGATGGGTGTGCGCATGCCTGGTCCGATGCGACGCGCGACGCGCGTGGGGTCGCCGTTGAAGGCGTCGAGATACACGATGTCGGTGGCGTAAGCCGTACCAAAGCCAACGATGGTCGAAGTCTCGCGCGCAATGCGGGCGATGGTTGCAGAGGCCGCCTCGATGAGCTCGCTGCTCAGCCGCAGGCAGCGCGAAAGACTGAGAATCGGCACTCCCAGCCTGAAGCCTCGACGCGCCGCGTCATATGTTAGATAGCCCTGTGCATGTAGCGTTGCCGTCAACCGGGTGACGGTCGCCTTGGGCAGACCGGTCTTCTCGGCGATGTCGTGATGCGCCAAAGTACCCACCCCGGGCTTGAAGCAGTCGAGGATGGCAAGGCCGCGTTCGAGCGAGCGGTTCGGCACGGGCATGGTCGGGGCATTCAGGGAAGGAGAAGGCCGCAGTCTAGTACCGCTGCCCCTCGCCGTTTGGCCGGCAAGGAGGTCCGATTTGTTTCAAAGAGCGAAACGTGGGGGGTTGTGCCCGATGGCGGGGAAAGCTTGGCTCCGTCACTATGGGGCGGTCAATCAGGAGACAGCATGGGCATTCTGGGCATGCGGCGAAACGTCGCATTTTTCGCATTCGCGCTCACCGTGGGCGCTTCGATCCATCCTGCATCGGCAGAGTATCCGGAGCGCCCTGTCACGCTGGTGGTTTCCTACGGGGCCGGAGGACTCACGGATGTCGTCACACGATCCGCAATGCAGGCGGCGCAACGCGCCTTCCCCGAGCCTATCGTGGTCACGAATCGACCCGGGGCGCAGGCGACCCTTGGTTCTGCTCTCGTGGCGAAGGCGCGGCCAGACGGCTACACGCTCAACGTGGTAACAACCTCGGCCATCGCGATTGCGCCGCACTTGATGGCTGTGCCATACACGCCGGAAGACTTTGAGTACATCGGCGGCTTCGCACGCAACTCCCACTTCGGGCTCGCAGTGCGCGCCGACGCACCGTACAGGACATTAGAGGAGTTCATCGCCCACGGCAGACGGCTGGGCAAGCCTGTGTTGTTCGGCGCCGGAGGAGCACCCAACAATCTCGCTTTTTTTGCGTTGGGTAGGGCAGCAGGCGTCACGTTCGAGCAGATCAGCTACAAAGGCGGCCTGGAGTCGGTCAACGCGCTCCTCGGCGGGCAGATCGAGGCGGTAATCCAGGCCCGCTCGGAGGTGCTGCCGCATATCCAGAGCGGCAAGCTCCGCTTGCTGGCGGCCGCAGGCTCGATGCGCTGGAAAGGCCAAGACGACATCCCGACGCTGAAGGAGCTCGGCTACAACATCGAACTCGACGCATGGATTGGCCTGCTCGCACCTCTGGAAACACCCGCTTTCGTTCGTGAACACTGGAAGAAGGCGATGACGAATGCGTTGAAGAGTCCGGCTGTCGAGGCTCAATTCGAGGGATTCGGCGTGGAGCCCATCTGGATGAACGGTGAGGAATTCAGGCGTGTCCTGCAGGGTGCTCACAAGACGATGGGGGCTGAATTGAAGGCGGTGGGCCTGAAGACAACACCCTAGCGGTGAGCTCATGAAACAGGAAGTGAACCAGGTTGCCATCGTGGGGGTCGGTGCGACCCGCCCAGGGGCCCACCCCGGGGAAGCGCCGATCAATCTTGCGGTGACAGCTTTCCGCGAAGCACTTGCGGACGCCGGGATACGCAAAGCACAGGTGGATGCCGTCATGGGCAGCGAACTTGCCGGCTTCTGCACATCGCCGGAAGAATTCTGCCAGACGGTCGGCCTCAATCCGCGCATGGTGGAGTCGCTGCACTACGGGTCAGCGGGGATCGTGGTTCAACATGCCGCGATGGCGATCTCCAGCGGGGTATGCGATGTGGTTGCCTGCGTGCTGGGTCGCAATCCGCCAGGGGCGGGCGAGGCGCTGTCGGGTCCTGCGGTCTACGATCGTTTGCATGGATTGGTCAACGCGAACGTAGTGGCGGCGCTTGGCTGGTCACGCCACATGGCACGCTACGGCACGACCGTCGAGGTGCTTGCCGAGATAGCCGTTGCCGCGCGTCTGTACGCTCGCGCGAATCCGCTTGCAGAGTTCACCGCGCCGTTGTCCGTGGAGGACTATCTTGCGGAACCGTTCCTTGTCTGGCCATTTCGCAGCCTTGATATCGCCAAGTCGACTGGGTGTGGCGTTTGCGTGATCCTGGCGCGGCGTGAGCTAGCGCGAGATTTCAGCAAACCGCCTGTGTACCTAAAGGGCATGGGGCGCCGGCAGGCGGCCCGATTGCTCGAGAATGAGGAGCAGGTGCTTTGCCATGGCATGCAGGATGCAGGAGCACAAGCTTACGACGCCGCGGGTCTTGCTCCCTCGGACGTTGATGTTGTCTATATATACGACGCCACGACGGCAGCGGTTGTGCAGAGCCTGGAGAACTATGGGTTCTGCGGCCTCGGAGAGGGCGCCGATTTCGTTGCGGATGGTCGTATCCGGCCCGGTGGCGCACTTGCACTGAATACGCACGGTGGACATCTCTCGGGCGGCTACGCATTTGGCTGGCTTCACCATGTCGAACTGGTGCGGCAACTGCGCGGGGAGGCCGGGGACAGGCAGATTGAGGGAGCCCGGCGCGCACACTTCTCGTCTGCGGGCCGGTTTCGTGAGGACATCTGTGCAACCGTGTTCGAGAGGGAATGAGGTGACCGAATCGCTGGGCGACAACTGGCCGGGAGATCCGCGTGCAGCCGAGGCAATTCCGTCGGCGCGCGATTGCTATCACAGGTTCCTGCGGCAGGGCGAGCTGCGGATGGAGCGGTGTGACAGTTGCGGCTACATCCGTCTTCCAGGCCGAAGTATCTGTCCGGAGTGTCTGAACGGCGCCTCGAGCTGGCACCTTCTGAGCGGCGAAGGCAGCGTCCAATGTTTTGTTTGGTACATGAAGGATCTCCTCGACACGAGGTACGTGACGACCTGGGCATATACGAACGTACCCTACAACGTCGCGCTTGTTCGCCTGCGGGAGGGGCCGACGGTGATCACCAATGTCGTGGATGTGACTCACGCGTCGCTGTCATATGGCATGACTGTGCAAGCTCGCTTCGTGCCGGTGAGCGAGAAATATGCAATCTTGCGTTTCCGTCCAGACTCGATCAACGCGATTCGGAATGAATCGGCGAATCAAGCCAAGGTCTTCACCGGCCTGACGATCAATGCGGTCACCGACGAGACGAAACAGAGGAAAAACCCATGAAACAGACTTCCAGTTCCTCATTGCGGCGCAGCATGCTCGGCGCTGCGGCCATTCTGCCATTCATGGTTGCGCGACGGTCGCAAGCCGCCGCAAAGTACCCCGAACGTCCCGTGCGGCTCATCGTTCAGGTGCAGGCCGGCACCGCGGCCGACACCATGATGCGCGCGATGAGCGAGCACGTGTCCAGGCGATGGGGACAGCCCATTGTGGTCGAGAACCGCGTCGGTGTTGCCGGCACACTTGGGCCGGCCTATGTAGCCAAGTCCACCGCGCCGGATGGTTACACGCTGACTGTGATCCCCGTCAGTCTATTTCGCGTGCCGCTGATGCAGGACGTCAATTTCGATCCGCTGGCCGACTTCACTTACATTGCGAATCTCAGCGCCTACACTTTCGGCACCGTGGTGCGCAGCGACTCGCCGTACCGCGATTTCAGGGCACTGATCGATGCTGCACGGGAACGGCCCGGCGAGCTGAGTTACGCGACGCCTGGCGTGGGCAGTACGCAGCACCTCACCATGGAGCAGGTGAGTTTGCAGACGGGCGTGCGCTTCAACCACGTTCCATTCAAGGGGACGCCTGAAGCCATCGCCGCGCTGCTGGGTGGACACGTGGACGCCGTGGCCGATGCCTCGGCCTGGACATCCGTCGTGGAATCCGGCAAGGCCCGGCTTCTGTGTACCTGGGGCCTCACCAGGCCGAAGAAGTGGAAGGATGTTCCCACGCTCACCGAACTCGGCATCCCGTTGGTGGCCGATTCCCCCTGTGGTATCGGCGGGCCGCATGGCATGCGCGCGTCCGTGGTGAAGGAGGTCAACGATGCCTTCCGTTCGACGCTCGACGATCCCAAGGTGCTGGAGACGCTAGAGGGGCTGCAGATGGTGCCGCGCTACATGGGCACCGATGAATACAACCGCTTCGTGAGGGAGGAGATCGAGTCGTCGAAGGAACTTATCAAGCGGCTGGGGTTGTCCAAGCGTGCTTGATCGGCCCGCACAGGATGCGCACTGCGTGTCGATCTGCTCTTGCTTTTCGAGTAGACAACATGGGGCAGGTCGGCGGAATCGGATTCGTGCTGCCTTCCGGGCAGGTCGCGCTGCGGGCGCGTAGGGTATCAGCCGCGATGCCTCGGCTGCATCTCCCCCTGAGAGAAGGTGGGGAGCCGCTGCATTCGGTACGAGCCATTGATTCATGCACCATCCACGACGCAGCCCGATGAATTTTGAAGAAGACACGAGAATGGAAGCAGCCGGAGAAGACACATGCAATCACTGCACACTCTCGAGATGACGCCGGACAGACCGGCAATCGGCACCTTCGTGTTTTCCAGTGATCCGGCCAGCACTGAGATCGCGGCGCGCGCCGGCTTCGGGCTGGTGGTTGCGGACATGGAGCATGCGCCGCTGGGTATGTGCGACGTGATGAACCATGCGCGAGCTGCGCAGGCTGCGGGTGTGTGCTGCTGGGCGCGTATCCCCGCCCATGGCATCGACGAGATCGGCCGCGTGTTGGACACGGGCGTACAGGGCCTCGTGCTGCCGCACTTCGGACTCGATCTGGCACGCACACGGAAGGCGCTTGCGGCGTTCCGCTTTCCGCCTGCGGGTACGCGCGGCACTTGCTCGGTGGTGCGCGGACTGCGCTACCGGCTGGACGATCCGGCGGCTGACTTGCGCGCTGCCGATGCGCGCATCCTCTCAGTCGGTCTCGTCGAAGACAAGGAAGCGGTCGAGAACATCGAGGAAATCGTCGCGCTACCCGGCTTGGATGCCGTCATGCCCGGCGGTCCGGGCGACCTGGCCGCGTCGTTGGGGCTGCACGGGCAGGGCGACCACCCAGCCGTGCGTGCGGCGGCGCTGCGCGTAGTGCAGGCAGCGCGCACGCGAACCGGCCTGAAGGTGGGTATGTATCTGGGAAATGCCGACTCGGCTGCATTCTGGCGCGACATGGCGCTGGATTTCTACGTGGTGTCGATCGATTACCGTATCCTCGAACAGGGCTACGCATCGGTGCACGCTGCAGTGACACGGCAGATCGCCCCCTGATGGCGGCTCCTGCATAGGAGGTCTCGCATCTTGGGCGCAGCAGCATTCAGTTGACCCCAATCCAACCGTTCCTGTGGCGAGGCAGCAGTCCGGCGACCTCTGCCGCACACCTGGCCTTGGGCCGCATCTGCCGGGTGACGAACTGAACGCAGGGCACGCATTCCGAGGTGTGGGCCTGCATTGACCATGGCCGGACACGAGGCTTGGTGCCGCTATTCGATCCTGATGTTTCCTGCCCGAATGATCTCGCCGTACGTCGCCGAATCGGCTTTCATCATCGCCTCGAACTGGGCCGGGGTCGACGCGAAAGGTTGGAGCCCGAGTGTGGCGAGCTTGCTCCTGAGATCCGGCTGGGTGAGTGCGGCAGCGATACCACTGCGGATCCTGTCGGCGACGGCCGCCGGCACCCCAGCCGGACCCAGCAGCCCGTACCAGACAGTGACGTTGAAGTCGGGCAGTCCCGATTCTCGGAATGTGGGCACATCCGGCAAGGCCGCCATGCGCTGCTTCCCGGTGACTGCAATGGCCTTGAGCTTGCCAGACTGGATATGCGGGAGCACTGTTGCGAGCGCATCGAATTCGACCTGCACTTCGTTCGAAAGCATGGCGGGGAGCGCGGGGCCCTTGTAGGGTACCAGTTGGAGTTTGATCCCCGCCTGAGACTGGAAGAGATTGGCTGCCAAGTGCGTCAGGCCACCCACCCCGTGCGTGCCGAAGTTGATCGCGCCCGGCCTGGCCTTGGCGTACGCGATGAACTCCTGTAGCGTGTTGACGGGGATGGAAGAGTTCACGACCAGCAGGTAGTCCGTGGTCGCGACCGTGGCCAGCGGGGCGAAGTCCCGGATCGGGTGGTATGGCAGCCTGGCCATCAAGTGCTCGTTGATGACGTGGGTATTCACAGTGAGCAGCCAGGTGTAGCCGTCCGCGGGTGCGCTCGCGACGGCGCTGGCGCCGATCACGGTCCCTCCGCCTGGGCGGAAGTCCGGGAAGACGTTCTGACCCCACTGCTCTGAAAGCTTCTGGCCGATTAAACGGGCCACCTGGTCGGTGGTGCCACCCGAGGCGTAGGGCACCACCATGCGAATGGGGCGAACAGGAAAAGTCTCCTGCGCAGCAGAATGCATCGAAGACGCCACGCCTGCAGAAAGCATCAACAGTCGTACTGCGTTGCCAAGGAATCGGATCATGTCTCTCTCTTTCGGCACTGAGGTGCGTGTGGAACCAGCCAAGGCTTATGCGCTGGAGTGAAGCGACCTCACATGATGCGTGTGGCAAGACACGTTCGCCATCAGTCTCGGGTGGCCTGTTTCACTGCTTGGAACAGGCTAGCCATCATCGGCAGCGGATTGCTGGATGATTGCGGTGGAGAACCAGAGCATGAGGCACCACAATGAGTGATTTCAACGGAACATGGACCATCGATCTTGAAAGCAGTACCGTCTGGGACGCCGAGAAGCAGCGGCACGTGCCAGACCGGGTTGGGTACGAGTTGATCACGCTGCGTGACGAGGGTGGAGTCCAGGACTATGAGGTGCTCTATGGTGACGCTCCCACTTTCCGGATGGGATATACGAGCCGGTATGACGACCCGCAATGGGTGCCCTACGAAGTCAGGGAGATCACGAACATTCCGCAGGAAGGACTCGAGAAGGCAACCGCCATCTTCAAGGAGAGGATCAATGCTGCATCCGGGGACGGTAAGCGCAGCCTCGAGATGGGCAAGGCGTATTCGTTGGTTCGGGTTGTCTCTGGTGACCGGCGGACGCACTATCGGCTTGCCAGGGATCCGGCTTCAGGCGGCGTGATGTACGTCATGCCTCGGCGGCTCGCGCAGGACGGCAAGTCGTACGTGGCGACCGTTCTGAACAGCGATGGCATCGTGTTCAGGGTGCGACGGTTCATCCGGGTGAATTGAACGGGCCTGAAGGGAGCTGGGATGAACACGCGAAATCACAGTCGCACGTCGTGGATCGTTGCTGGGCAGCGCCCCGTTCCCTCCGATCGACGCATCCCTGACACAAGGGGAACTGCATCGAGCAAGCACCTGAGGTAGCCAAGTCCTTCGCTGTTGAGCGCAAGGACGATCAGCTCCCTATCTACCAGGCATCCTTGTAGATCTGTAGGACATCGTCACGTGTCACCGCGACGGGATTGAAGTGGGTCGCGCGCTCGTGCATCGCATCTTCTGCCAGTGCGTCGAGGCGTTCGAACGGTACGCCGACATCCCGCAGCCGCGAGGGTAGTCCCAGCGCAGCCCGCAACTCGCATATTTGCGCCACTGCCGCTTCCGGCGTCGCCTTGGCCGAGCCCAGCGCCAGCGAGACACGCGCCAGCGCCGGTCCGGTGGCCGTGGTGTTGAACGCCATTACTCCTGGCAGCATCACTGCATTGGCCATGCCGTGCGGTACGCCGCAGCGTGCGCCCAGACAGTGGCACAGGGCGTGGTGCAGGGCAACCCGCGCATTGGCGATCGAGAAGCCGGCCAGAAGCCATGCCTGTTGCAACTCGCCGCGCACCTCGACCGCCGAAGGTGCCTCGACAAGGCGCGGTAGGACACGACCGAAGCGGTGTAGCGCGGCAATGGCGAAAGCATCGGTCAGCGGCTGCGCGTTGACGGCGTACAGGGCTTCGACGGCATGCGCCAGCGAGTTCATGCTGCTGCCAGCAGCCACGTGCAAGGGTGTCGTTGCCGCCGCATCGGGGTCAAGCAGTACCATCTGAGGTGGCATCGATACATGCCAGAAGATCCACTTCTGCCCGTCGGCTGTACGCAGCCCGGCACCTGGTGTCACCTCCGAGCCCGAGCCGGTCGTGGGAATGCAAAGGTGCGGTAGCACGGGCGGCAGCAGTATTTGACCGTTCAGGCTGGCTGGTCCCGGGGGGACGATGCGGTGGTCGGCGATGTCGCCGCCCAGCAGTCCGACAAGTGCCACGCATTTGCCGGTGTCGATGGTGCTGCCGCCGCCGATGGTGATGATGGAATCGGCACCGCACTGGCGGATCTTTTCAACGCCGCGCCGAACCCAGTCGGGCCCGGAATGCTCGGTGATGCCGGAAAGCACACCCGCCGCGCGCTCGCCGAGCGCATACAGCAACTGCTGCAGCAATGGGCTCTGCGCCATGTTGCTGCCTGCCAGCACCAGCGCGCGACGGCCGCCGATCTGTTCGAGGGCTTCCGCAGCACGGTTCAACGTACCGCGGCCGTAGAGAATGCGGCGAGCGGGATCCGCGTGCAGGAAGTCCGAAAGCACTGTGCTGACCATCATTCGGCCTTGATGCGGGCCGTCTTGATGACCTTGCCGTACTTTTCCTGCTCGGCCTTCAGCCAGTTCGCGACTTCTGCGCTGCCACCGGGGAAAGGCGTCAACTCCAGTGATTGCAGTCTCTGCTGTACCTCGGGCTGCGCCAGGATCCGGCCTATCTCGTTGTCGATCTTTTCGCGTACGGCCGCCGGCAGGCCGGCGGGGCCCAGCACCACATAGGAGATCGTCACATCGAAGCCCGGTACGCCAGCCTCGGCCACGGGGGGCACCTCGGGCATGGTCGCGACGCGCTCGCGGCCGGTGGTGCCCACGGCACGCAATTTGCCGCCCTCCACCAGTTGCCGCGTGGTGGCCGGTACGTCGAGGTAGGCATCGATCTCACCCGAGAGGGCCGCAGCCGTGAGTGGCGCTGCGCCCTTGTAGTGGACCATGGTGATGTTGACCTGGGCCATCGCATTGAAAAGTTCTCCACCCAGGTGCGTCAGGCCGGCCGGACCGCCGGTTCCGAAGTTGAGCTTGCCTGGTTGGCGCTTGGCCAGTGCGATGTACTCCTGCAGATTGCGTGCTGGCACCGAAGGGTTGAGCAGCAGCAGATAGGGTGAGGAGGCAAGCCGGGCAATCGGCGTGAAGTCGCGCAGCGGGTCATAAGGCACGCTTGCCATGACTTGCGGGTTGATGACGTGGGTGTTGTTCGTCATGAGCAGGGTGTAGCCGTCCGGCGAGGCCTTGGCGACGCCCGACGAGCCGATCACGGTGCCCGCGCCCGCGCGGTTCTCCACGATCACCGGCTGGCTCCATGCCTCCGAGAGCTTCTGGGCGACATAGCGTGCAAGGAGGTCCGAGGTGCCCCCGGGGGCGTAGGGCACGACCAGGCGCACCGGCCGCGACGGGTAGGGCTCGGCTGTCGCTATGCCAGAATTCGCCGCGATGCAGGCGGCGGTCAGGAAGAGAGAGGTCCATCGTGCGATGTTCTTCATGAAGATGTCTCCGGGAATGAATGGATATCGGCGTGGACTTCTCAGTTTGTCTTGATGCCGGCGCTCTTGACGATACGGCCGTACTTGTCCTGTTCGCTGCGCATCCAGCGCGCGAACTCCGGCGCGGTGGTGGGAAAGGGTGTCACGCCCAGGCCATCGAGCTTCTGCTGCACCTCGGGCAGCGCCAATACGGCGTTGAGGTCAGCATTGATCTTTTGCACCACGGCGGGAGCGATGCCTGAAGGCCCGAGCAGGCCATACCAGATGGTCACGTCGAAATCCGGCACGCCGGCCTGCGCAATCGTGGGCACCTGCGGCAGTGAGGATAGGCGGCTCTGGCCGCTGATACCGATCGCCCGCAGCTTGCCGGACCGGATGTAGGGCAGGGTGGTGGCGGGCGCATCCAGGTACACGTCGACTTCGCCGCCCAGGATGCCAGTGAGCGCCGGACCCGCGCCTTTGTACTGCACCATCTCCATCTTGATACCCGCTGAAGCGCTGAGCAATTCAGCGGCCAGGTGCGTCAATCCCCCGACGCCGTGTGTGCCAAAGTTGAGCTTGCCCGGCCTTGACTTGGCCAGTGCGAGAAATTCACCCAAGTTGTTCGCCGGCACCGAGGGGTTGAGCAGCAGCAGGTAGGCCGAGGTGGCGACGGTTGCTACCGGCGTGAAATCCCCGATTGCGTCGTACGGCAGGCTCGGCATCAGGTGCGGATTGATGACATGCGTGTTGTTGGTCAGCAGCAGCGTGTTGCCATTGGGCTGCGAACGCGCGACCGAGGAGGCACCGATGACGGTGCCGCCGCCAGCGCGGTTCTCCACAACCATCTGCTGTCCCCAGAGTTCGCCGAGCTGCTGGCCGACATAGCGCGCCAGCAGGTCTGAGGTGCCTCCGGCCCCATAGGGCACGATCAGGTGCACCGGCCTGTCGGGGAACCTGCCCTGCGCGCTAGCAATGCCGACAGTCGCAGTCATTGCCAGGCCGGCAGCCCGCAGAATGCTGCGGCGGATCTCCGAGAAATCCTTTTCGCTCTTCATGGTGTCTCCTTGTCGTCTGGATGGGCTGCTCGGCTGGGGCCGCGTTGCGGCTTTTCCGGCCTGAAGGCGACAACCGGATTGCCTTGCAGGCTGGTCGCGATCTTGGCGCGCAGCCGTTGGCCAGGCTGAAGTTCACCTGGCGCCACCTCCTCGACACTGGCGATCAAGCGAACACCCTCGTCGAGCCGCACCAGTGCCACGTTGTAGGGAACGTCGGTGAAGCGCGGATGCAACGGCTGCATGTACCAGGTGCAACCTTCCACGATGGCACCGCCGTCGACGGATGACCAATCCCAGCGTTCGCTGAGGCACTGCGGGCAGACGAACCCTGTGGGCGGGCGCATGTAGCCGCAGTCTGTGCAGCGCTGCAAGCGGATGGTGCCCTCGGCCAGAAAGGCGTGAAAGGCGGCGTCCTGCGATCGGCTCGAGGTTGGCATGGGTGTTCCTTTCTCATTCGATGACATAGATGCTCGAAAGGAAATCCTCGCGCTGCCGGCCGGTGGCGCAGTACTGTGCGATCTGTGCATCAGCCACCTGTCGGGCACCGCACTCCCCGCGCAGCTGTCGCACCAACTCCGCATGCTGGAGCCAGCCGACGAGATAACCCTCGCCGAGTTGGCCTCCGCTGGGGTTCACCGGCAACCGGCCACCGATCTCGATGCCCCCGCCGGCCATGAACGCACCTGCCTCGCCTTCGCCGCAAAAGCCATAGTTCTCCAGCGTGTGTACCACTGCCGCGCTGCTGGCATCGGAAACGAGCAGCAGATCGACGTCTCCGGGTGTCATACCCGCTGCGCTATACACCTGAGCAGCAGCGGAGCGCATACCCGGGCACAACAGTTGGTCCTCGTTTTCGTACAGGCGCGGAGCCTGTTGGCGGCCGACGGCATGCAAGTAGACAGGCTTCTTCGCCAAGTCCTGCGCGATCTCGCGCCGCGCGAAGATCAACGCCACACCACCGGCAGTGATGCGAGCAATGTCCCAGGATCGCAGCGGAGAAACAACGTAGTCGTCGGCCAGGTACTGCTTCATGGTGAGAAGCTCCGGCCATGCGGCGATGGGATTGAGTGCGGCATGCCGGTGTGCTGCGACGGCGACGTAGCCCAGCACCTCTTCCCCCGCGCCGTAGCGCGCCTTGTATTGGCTCCAGCCCAATGCAAAGATGGCGTTGGCATTGACCAGGCCACGATCGAAGTCGTAGTCGTAGACCCCGCATGGCTTGCCTGTCGAGCCTGGCAAGTTGCGTGCATAGATGCAGGCGACCATCTCGCAAGTCCCGGTGGCCAAGAGCATGGCCGCATACTGCGTCGTGAAGCCGCCGGTCGAATAGTCCAGATCGCCGGTCACGCGGGGATTCATGCCGGCGTACCGGCAGAACTGCATCGGATCGATTCCCGAGAGCTGGCGGGATGTCAGCACGCCGTCGATGCGATGCCGGTCATCTATCCCAGCGTCGGCCAGCGCCGCCTTGAAGGCATCCATGCCCAATGCGTAGGCCCCGCGATCGGGATGGTCGCCCTGACGCGTGGCGCCCACGCCGACCACCGCCACCTCGTGCCGATGCCAAATCTGCCTGCTCATGCTTCCTGATCCTTTTCGAACAGCAGGACCGAAAAGCCGCCGGGCTCGTCGGAGAAGGTCGCGTGCACGCGGTCGCCTACGCGCAGGCTATCGATCGTTGCGTCGGGCAAACTCGAAACGACCACCGGACCTGCGTCCAGCCTTACGAGGGTCACGTTGTAGGGAATCTCGGTGAAGTTCGGATGCAGCGATTCCATGTACCAGACGAACGACGTCACTTCACCACAACTGCAGTGTGGTCGCCATTCGGCCCTTTCCGACCAGCACTGCGGACAGATCGGGGCGGCGGGATAGCGCACGTGGCCACATTCCGTACAGTGCTGGAGCAGAATGGCGTGCGCGCGCAAGCCGTCTGCATAGTGGGCGCTGCAGCGATCGCCCGCCGGGGGCGGTGAGCGTTGAGGCATGTCTAGTCTCCCCGGGCGAACAGGCTCGCCGACTGATAGAACTGCGCACGCACCCCACCGCCGCCCGCGTAGAGTGCGACCTTCGCGTCCTTGACCTGTCGCTCGCCGCATTCACCGCGTAGCTGGCGCACCAACTCGACATGATGGGTGAAGCCCACCAGGTAGCCTTCGGAGAGGTGCCCGCCGTGGGTGTTGAGTGGTAGCACGCCGTCGAAAGCGATGGTGCTGCCGTCGCCAATGAAATCCTCGCAGCCGCCCGGAGGACAGAAGCCGAAGTTCTCCAGCGCGGCTGCGACCGAGACCGTTGTCGGGTCGTAGACGTACATCAGGTCGATGTCCGACTGGGAGACGCCGCCGGCCTGGAAGAGCCTGGGCGCGATCTGCGGCACCGAGAAGAAGCTCATGTGCTCGCCACGCTCCAGACCGTGGCTGGCCTCGCGGCCGATGGCCAGGAAGTCTACGGGTCGCTTCGCGCAGCCGGCTGCCATGTCGGGCGAGGCCAACAGCAATGCCACGCCGCCAGCGGTCACCTTGCAGATGTCGAGTTCGCGCAACGGCGCGATCAGCGCAGGGGCGGCGCGGTACTCGTCCAGCGTCAGCGGCGCATGCCAGCCCGCCAGGGGGTTGCGCCGCGCGTGTTCGCGTTGCTGCACGGCGATGCGGCCGAGCACGTCGGTGGTAAGGCCATACCTTGCCATGTGCGCGGTCCAGGCCAGGCCATGAACGGCGGCCGCGTTGACGAATCCATACTGTAGGTCGTATTCTTGCGCGCCAGAGATCGCTGTCATGCATCCGGGTGGATTGCGGGCGTAGACCACGGCCACCAGCTTGCACGCGCCCGAGGCGATCAGCATTGCAGCGTAGTGCAGCGTGAACCCGGCCGTGGGGTAGTCGACTGCACCGGCATATGGCGGCGTGATGCCCAGTGTGCGGCTCAGCACCACGGCATCGATGCCCGTGCCGTCATACTGCCTGGCACCGAGGACACCATCGATCTGGTGCTTGTCCTCGATGCCGGCATCGGCCATCGCCTCGCGCAGGGCCTGCACACCCAGCAGGAGCGGTGAGGTGTCACCATGCTCGCCTTGGCGCGTCATGCCGACGCCGACGATGGCAACCTTGCGCTTGATCGAGTCTTGCGACATCGTGCGTGAGCACCCTTGGGGATGCATTCCTTTCTTCATGTCTCCGTTGCTGCCTATGTTGGCGTGCAGGAGGTGGCTGCGCCATCGGGGGGCGGCGGATTTGTTTCACTGAATGAACCGATGAGAGAATGCCCGTCTGCAGTCGCTGCGGATGTGCCGATGCCTCTACTGAATCGCTCCCTTGAACGCGGCGTGGCCGTGCTCGAATGCTTTCGGCCAGGCGGTGGCCTGCTCACGCATCGCGACATCGCCGAGCGCACCGGGCTGTCCAAACCGACGGTCACACGCCTGTTGGCAACCCTGCGTGATCAGGGCTATTTGATATTCGACGAACGAAGGCACGGCTACCATCTGGGCGTGCCGGTCTTGAGTCTGGCTCGTGCACTGATGCTCGACAGCGAGTTGCGTGAGTGCGTATCGCAGCCCCTCGTTCGCATCGCGCGCGACACGCATTCGATCATTGGCTTTGGTACGGCGCACGACATGGACATCGTCTATCTCGAAGCCTTCAACGGAGATCCTGCGCGTGTGGCCCGGCAGGTCGGTCCGGGCATGCGCGCGCCCATCGTCAGCACATCGGTTGGCCGGGGCTGGCTGGCGGGGCTGCCGCCCGCGGAGCGCGCGCGGGCGATGGCGCGCTTGCGTGCCGTGCCTACGCACTGGCGGCCGGGGGTGGGCGATGAGATCGCACGCTCATTGCGAGAAGTCGCCGAACGAAAATTCTGTCTGGTGTTGCGCAGCGAAGGCCGGCATGCGGCCATCGGAGCGCCTGTCCGCGTGCGCGGCGGCCCCCTGTATGCGCTGAGCATCGGCTACCTCACATTTCCTGACAAGGATCCAAGAGAGGTGCCGAAGCACATGGTCGATGCGCTACATGAATTGGTTGGGTGTGCGGAGCAATTTGGTTCCAGCGTATGAGAGGCGCGTTCGATGATCCGCCTGTCGGACCTGCGCTGCCGCAACGGCATCACCAGCGCGCAGGGCCTGCTAGACGTGCAGCGCTCGCCGCTCCCGTCAAGACCGGCGCCGCCGCCAGCGTGATCGACCGGACATAGGTGATCGCCGGGCGCTGCTTCTGCACCGTGTTCCAGGTCACCGAAGTGCTCGGCTTGCGCCATCGTTTGCCGCGCGTGGCGCGCAGAAGATTGCCGTGCACGTATAGCGTTCTCCAACCCGGCATCAGGAAACCCAACCCTGGCGAGATCTTCGTCCGCCTGCACATCCTCGCCAACGGCGATGCTGCGCCAGAATGGATAGCATGCTACTTGATAGTATGCTATGTCGTGGACATCGAGAGTCAATTCGGCATGGTTCTGGGGCGAGTCAGCCGCCGCTGGCGCACGCGCCTGGATGAGCGCCTGCGGCACCTCGGCCTGACGCAGGCGCGCTGGCACACCCTGTTCCACCTGAACAGGCTGGGCCCCATGCCGCAGCACCAGCTGGCCGAATGCCTGGACATCGAGGGACCGACGCTCGTGCGATTGCTCGACGGGCTGGAGCGCCAGGGGTTGATCGAGCGTCGACTGGTCCAGGACGATCGCCGAATTCGCTGCGTCCATCTGACGGCCGCAGCCGGGCCGCTGATCGAGGAGATCGCCAGCATCAGTACCCAGCTTCGTCACGAACTGCTGGCCGATGTCGATCAGGATGCGTTGGCCGCCGCGCTGGGGGTGCTGCAGCAACTGGACGATCGGCTGGAGGAGGGCGGAAATTGAGCACCGCATCCGGGCAGGGCAGCTCAGGCGCGCGGCTCTCGCGCAGGCAGCGGCGGCGTATGATCGTTCTGGTCCTGGTGCTCCTCGGTGCCCTGGCGCTGCTCGTCCCGTGGATGGTCAATCGGTGGACCAGCATCTATGTCGACGACTCCCGGATCGCAGCGAATCTCGTCACGGTCAGCAGCGAGGTCAGCGGCCGGGTGATCCAGCTGCCGGTGATTGCCGGCGACCCTGTGAAGAAGGGGCAGCTGCTGGCAGCCGTCGACCCGCAGGACACGGCACTCGAGATACGTTCCCTGAACGCCCAGCGTGCCGGGCTCGAGGCGCAGCGGCAGCAATTGCGGGCCGAGCAGGCCATGGTCCGCACGCAGACCGACAGCAGGATCACCGCAGGGCTCGCGCAGATCGCCTCCGCCGAAGCGGCCCACGGCGCGACCAGGGCCACGCTCGAGAGGGCACGCAGCACGCTCGCACGTGTCTCCCGGCTTGCCGACTCCCAGGCGATGTCGCAGCAGGAACTCGAGGATGCCAGGGCGAATCTTGGCGTGGCCCTTCAGCAGGAGCGCCTGGCGGTGGCCGACATCGATCGCGCGCGTGCGAACCTCGCCGTGATTCGCTCGGAGCAGGCCCAGTTGACCGTGCTGGAGCGCCGCATCGAGATGGTCGATGCGCAACAGGCCGCACTGGAGGCGCAGTTGCAGCAGAAGCAGGCCGAGCTCGGCCGGCGCGAGATCCGGGCCGAATTCGACGGGGTGGTGGATGCCGTCTTCACGGATGCGGGCGAATACGTGGCGCCGGGCAGCCGCCTGCTGATGTACCACGATCCGAACGCCGTGTGGATCGACGCCAACGTCAAGGAAACGGATTTCGCGCGGCTGCGGCTGGGCGCCAGGGCAAGGGTCCGGGTCGATGCCTATCCGGGCACGACCTTCGAGGCCAGGGTGGAGCGCGCCAGCGCAGCCACCACCAGTCTGTTCGCCCTCTTGCCCAGTCCGAACCCCAGCGGCAACTTCACCAAGATCACGCAGCGCGTGCCGATCCGGCTGTCGATCGAACAGCAAGAGGAAAAGCTCCGGCCCGGCATGATGGTGGAGCTGCGCATCGATGTCGATTGAGGCGCTGTTCCTGCGCTACGGTCCCGCCTATCGCTGGCTCGCCACGGCGACGGTGATGATTGGCACGCTGGCGGTGGTGCTCTCCGCCACGATCGTCAACGTGGCCATTCCCGACGTGATGGGTGCGTTCGGCATCAGTCAGGTGCAGGCGCAGTGGATCTCGACGGGCTTCCTCGCGGCGATGACCGCCACCATGCTGATGACGGACTGGGTCGACAAGGCCTTCGGCCTGAGGACGAGCATGAACGCCGCGCTGATCGTGTTCGTGCTCGGCTCCATCCTGGGAGGCCTGGCGCCCGACGAGAACACGCTGACCATCGCACGCGTGATCCAGGGCGCGGCGGCGGGCCTCGTGCAGCCCCTGGCCATGATCCTGCTGTTCCAGGTCTTTCCGTCCGATCAGCGCGGCACGGCCATGGGCGTCTTCGGCATCGGCGTCGTGCTGGCGCCGGCGCTCGGGCCCTGGATCGGCGGGGTGCTGATCGATGCCTTCAGCTGGCACTACGTGTTCTATCTCGGCATCCCCTTCGCCGTCCTCGGCGTCGTGCTGTCCAACCTGTTCCTTCCGACCCGCGCTGCCTCGGGGCCGGCGCCGCGCTTCGATTGGGGCGGAATGATGCTGCTGTGCGTGTTTCTCGGCACGCTGCTCAACGGGCTCACGAACGCGCAGCGCCTGGGTTGGGATTCGACATCCATCCTGGCGCAGTTCGCGATCTCGGTTCTTGCCATCGGCGCCTTCGTCGTCTGGGAGCTGCACACCGACAAGCCCATGCTCGACCTGAAGGTGTTCTCGCATCTGCCGTTCGCGGCTGCCGGGCTGGTCTCCTTCATCCTGGGCGCCGGCCTCTTCGGGTCGATCTACCTGCTGCCGCTGTTCGTGCAGACCATCCAGGGGTTGACGCCGACCCAGGCGGGGCTGCTGCTCATGCCGTCCGGGTTCGTGCTGGTATTGATCTTTCCGCTGGCCGGGAACTTGTCCGACCGGATGCCCGCAGGCCTGCTTGTCGGCGTGGGGATGGTGATCTTTGCCTGGTCGGCGTATCTGACGGCGCAAGTGACGATCGACACCAGCTTCGCGCTGCTGGCATGGTGGGCCGTGCTGTCCCGGATCGGCCTGGGCTTTGTCTTTCCGTCGTTGACGGCAGGCTCGCTGAAGGTGCTGCCGCGTGATCTGGTGGGGCAGGGGGCCGGCACAGTCAACTTCATGCGCCAACTGGGTGGCGCATTCGGAGTGAACCTGCTGGCCGTATTGCTCGAGCGGCGCACGGAATTCCATGCCGATGCACTGGCCGCGACGCAGACGGCCGGGAATTCGACGACGATGGCGCTTCTGGGCCGCGTGGCCGATGGCGTCCGTGCGGCCGGCCTGCCCGAGTTTCAGCAGGATTCTGCGGCCCTCTCATTCCTTGGCCAGGTGATCTCGGCCCAGGCGAACACACGAGCCTTCCAGGACGGCTTTCTGGTGATCATGATCACCTTTCTGGTGGCATTGGGACCGACATGGTTGCTGCATCGTGCGCTGGGCCGCCATCGACAGGCTTGAGCATGCGATTCGTGCTGTTGGTGGCGTGGGCCCGCTGACTAAAGTATTGGATGTGCGACTTCCTTGCCATCCATGCGACGTCTCCCCGATGCCGCTGTCCTCACCGGTGATGACAGCCACTTCTCCCTGAATATCCATGGCTATGCCGCCATCCTTTCAGGTTCCAGCCGCGATAGGCGTGCCCTCAGGTCACTGCGCTGGGTCTCCAACTTCTTTGCATGCTGCTCGCGCACATGCCCATAGCCGCGAATCTTCTCGGGCAGACTGGCAAGTGCCACGGCCTCTTCCAGCGTCTCGGGAGCAGCGTCGAGCACCAGTCGCAAGTCCTCCTCATACCGAGCGAGCAGTTCTCGCGCGAAGCGCCGTTCCGCCGTGTTGCGGAAGAGATCCAGCCACGTACCGCGGACCCAGCGCAGCCGCTGCAGCATGTCCATCGCGCGCAGCATCCACGGGCCGACCTCGCGCTTGCTCAGATGTCCCTGCCCATCCCGCTGGGCAAACGGCCAGGCTCCCAGATGAAAGTGCAGCCTGTAGTCTCCGTCGAACTGCGCCTCGAGTTGCTGGCGGAATGCCGGGATGCTGTAGAGACGTGCTACCTCGAACTCGTCCTTGTTCGCCAAGAGTTTGTAGTAGTAGCGCGCCGCCGCACGGGCGAGTCGCCCCTGGGCGCCGAGCTCGTCGTCCTTCTTCCGTACCTGCGCCACCAGCGTGAGGTAGCGCCTCGCATAGGCTTCGTCCTGGTAGTCGGTCAGGCGGCGCGCACGATCCGAAACGATGTCCTCGACGCGGTGCAGCTGGCGCGGCGTGAACTCGATCACTTGTCGGTTTGAAGCCTTGCCGGCCACTTCCTCTACGGCCTTCAGATTCACCGCCGCACGGCGGCCCCACTCGAAGCTCTGGCGGTTGAACTCGATCTCCACGCCCTGGCGCTCGACCGCCTTGTGCAGCGCCGCGAGCGTCACCGGGATCCGACCGAGCTGCCACGCGTAGCCCAGCAGGAACATGTTGATGGCGATCGCGTCCCCCATGAGTGCGGTGGCCAGGTGGCTGGCATCCAGCGGATGGAGCGCGTCGCCCGTGCGCGAGCGCATGCCATCGAGCAACTGCGCCACGCTAGGATTCCAGTCGGGCATCTTCGGGAAATCCGACGTCGGATTCAGGGCGGTGTTCACGACGGCGACGGTGCGGCCGGGCGCCATTTTCGACAGGGCCTCCTGGCCGGCGGAGACGATCAGGTCGCAGCCGATCACCACGTCCGCTTCGCCCATGCCCAGGCGGGCGCTCGGCGGCAGGGCAGTGCCAGGCATGAACCGCAGGTGTGACATGACCGCGCCGTATTTCTGTGCCATGCCGGTCAGGTCCAGCACGCTGGTGCCGATGCCATCGAGGTGAGCTGCCTCTCCCAGGATGGCACCCACCGTCACGATGCCCGTTCCACCGATGCCGGCCAGCAGCACGTTGTAGCCTTGACCGATGTCCGGCAGCGCCGGCATTGGCAACTGGCCCCAATGGCTGCCATCGATGTTGTTGCGTACTGGCCGCTTCAGCGTGCCGCCATGCACCGTCACGAAGCTGGGGCAGAAGCCCTCCACGCAGGAGAAATCCTTGTTACAGCTGGACTGGTTGATCCGGCGTTTGCGGCCCAGTTCGGTCTCGAGGGGCTCGACGGACATGCAGTTGGACTTGATTCCGCAGTCGCCGCAGCCCTCGCACACTTCCGCATTGATGAAGGTGCGCTTGGCTATGTCCAGCGCAGGATTGCGCTTGCGCTGGCGCCGCCGCTCGGTGGCGCAGGCCTGATCGTAGATCAGTACCGACACGCCGTCGAAATCGCGCAGTTCGCGTTGGACGGCGTCGAGCTCGGTGCGGGGATGCACGGCGATGCCCGGCGGGAGCGTCACATCCTCGTAGCGCGTGGTGTCGTCCGCCACCACGACGATGTGTCCGACCCCCTCGGCTCGGGCGATGTCGATGATGCGCGCCACCGTGACGTCACCGTCGTGGGGTTGCCCGCCGGTCATGGAGACATAGCCGTTGAACAGCACCTTGTAGGTCACGCGCATGTGTGCGGCAACTGCTTGCCGCAACGCCAGGCTGCCCGAGTGGTAGAAGGTGCCGTCGCCGATGTTCACGAACACATGCTTTTCTTCGGTGAAGGGGGACTGCCCCACCCAGAACATGCCTTCGGCGCCCATGTGGGTCACGGTGCTCGTGTTCTCCGCGCGGATCCACATGGCCATGCCGTGGCAGCCGATGCCCGCCATCGCACGGCTGCCCTCCGGGACAACGGTGGAGCTGTTGTGCGGGCAGCCCGAGCAGAAATTCGGCATGCGCACGGGTCCGGGTGGTGGCAGCGTCGCCTGTGCGGCCTCGGTAACGGCGATTCCCGCGAGATGGGCGATGGCGCGGGCGATGATCTGGGGCGTGAGTTCGCCGGCAAGCGGCAGCTGGCCAGCGTCGGGCCTGCCCATGCCCGGCGGTTGTGCCTTGCCGAACACGCGCACGCGCATGGCTGGATCGAGGTCGCACAGCATCGCCTTGACCTGCTCCTCGATGAACGGGCGCTTCTCCTCGACAACCAGTACCTTGTCCAGGCCCTGTACGAAGTCCGTGACAATCTGTGGATCGATCGGCCAGGTCATGCCCAGCTTCAACAGGCGCAGGCCGGCCGCTTCCGCCGCGGCATCGTCCAGTCCCAGCGTCGCCAGGGCACTGCGGACATCGCCCCAGCTCTTGCCTGCGGAGACGATGCCCAGGCGCGGCCGCGAGGGTTGCAGCACAATATTGTTGAGGCCGTTGGCGCGCGCGTAGGCGAGGGCGGCGGGTAGCTTGTGCTCGTACAGCCGAGCTTCCATTTCCAGCGGCGGCTCATTGGTACGGATGTGCAGCCCACCGAAAGGTGCTGTGGGCAACGGCGGCACCTGTATGGCAAGCCGTGCCGAGCTCACGTCGACGCGGCTGCTGGTTTCCACCACGTCCGTCACCAGCTTCAGGGCCACCCAGCAGCCGCTGTAGCGGCTCATCGCGATACCGTGAAGACCATAGTCCAGCACCTCCTGTACGTTGGCCGGGTACAGGACCGGCATGCCGCAGGCCTTGAGCTGGAAGTCCGACTGTCCCGCCCGGGAAGAGGACTTTGCTGCGTGGTCGTCGCCCACCAGGGCGACCACGCCGCCGTTGGGAGCGGTGCCGGCCGTGTTGGCGTGCTGGAAGGCATCGCCGCTGCGATCCACGCCCGGGCTCTTGCCGTACCAGATGCCGAACACGCCGTCTACTTTGGCGCCCGGATAGAGATTGACGTATTGCGAGCCCCACACGGCCGTCGCCGCCAGATCCTCGTTGACGCCCGGCTGGAATTTCACGTTGAGCGCCTTCAGCCGATCACCGATGCGCCAGAGTTCCTGGTCGTAGGTGCCCAGCGGCGAGCCGCGATAGCCCGAGATGAATCCCCCCGTGTTCAGACCGGCCCGCTCGTCACGCCAGCGCTGCTCGAGAGGCAGACGCGTCAGCGCCTGGATGCCTGACAGCAGCGTGGTGCCGTCACGGCAGTCGTACTTTTCGTCATATCTGGGCTCACTGGCGGAACCGGCTGGGTCGCGCGGCGGCTGGCTCATGAGGTCTCCTGTGTGTGCTCACAGAAGACATCGTAGCATGATTGCCTGACAATTACAGAAAAGTTGTCTGGCGTTATCGCGGGCTAGCGCAGATACGGTAGAACGCGTTCGCGAGATTTCTGCAGGTGGCGGCGGGTGTACAACTCGGCCTTGGCGGGCTCGCCTGCCAGGATGGCTTCGGTGATCTGGCGGTATTCCGCGACCATAGCGCGCAAGTCGCCCTTGGTAAGAAAGCCGTAGAACTGGTTGCGAAACAAGTGGGCGCGCCAGTTCGGCATGGCGCGGTTGAGGTCTTCACTATCGGCCACGTCGAACATGGCCTGGTAGAAGCGGGCCCGCTCATCGAGGATCCGGTCCAACTCGTTGGTTTCGTTCGGTGCAATCAGCGGTTGCGCCGCGGCCGCGAAATGCTGCCGGTTGTCGCGGTGATCAATCTTCTCTGCAGCAAGCCGGGCCGCCAGGCCGGTGAGCACTTCCAGCACCGCCAGCAGGTTGTCCGCATCGGTGAGCGTGAGGCCGCGGATGACGGCACCCTTGTGCGGAACGATGTCCACGACGCCTTGCGAGTCCAGGATCTTCAGTGCCTCGCGCACGGTGCTGCGGCTCACGCCCAGTTTTTCGGTGAGTTCCGCCTCCACCAGTCGCTGCCCGACGCTGTACTCGCGCCGCAACAGGCCTTTGGTGATGCTTGCGGCGACCCGCTCGGGCTCGCTCAGCTGTTTCTTTGGCACGCCGGCTGCAGCCGGGGGCGGTCGCTGAGCGACGACGGTCTGAGGCATGAAGACAGGAGGGACGGGTGATTCTGGCGTGATTTTATCGAGCATGTGAGAACTCCTTGCCATCTGATATTTGTCTGGCATACTTTGATAAATTGTCAGGCAATAATTGAAGAGATTGTCCAATATTGAGGCAGAAAGAGGCAGCATGTTCGAACCCTCCCCCCGTGTCCAGGCTTTGCGGCAGCGCGTGTGCGACTTCATGGACGAGCACATCTATCCCAATGAGCGACGGTTGTACGAGGAGGCGGAAAAACTCGGCCCCTGGTCGGTGTATCCCATCGTCGAAGAACTGAAGCCCAAGGCTCGTGCCTTGGGCCTGTGGAACCTGTTCCTGCCCGATTCCGGCCACGGTGCCGGCCTCACCAACCTGGAATACGCGGCGCTGTGCGAGGTGATGGGGCGCTCGCACCTGGCGCCCGAGGTGTTCAACTGCTCCGCCCCCGATACCGGCAACATGGAGGTGCTGGAGCGCTACGGTACGGCCGAGCACAAGGAGCGTTGGCTGAAGCCGCTGCTGGCGGGCGAGATCCGTTCCTGCTTCGCGATGACGGAACCGGCTGTCGCTTCCAGCGACGCGACGAACATCCAGGCCTCGATCGTGCGCGACGGCGACGAGTACGTGATCAACGGCCACAAGTGGTACACGACCAATGCCACCGACCCGCGCTGCAAGATCGCGATCTTCATGGGCAAGACGGATCCGGACAACCCGGACAGGTATCGTCAGCAGTCCATGATCCTGGTGCCGATGGACACGCCGGGCGTCAAGGTGATCCGGCCCATTGCGGTGTTCGGTTTTTACGGTGTGCCCGATCGCGCCTCCGAAGTCGTGTTCGAGAACGTGCGGGTGCCGGCGTCCAACATGCTGCTGGGTGAGGGGCGCGGCTTCGAGATCGCACAGGGGCGGCTCGGTCCCGGTCGCATCCATCACTGCATGCGCCTGATCGGCCTGGCCGAACGCGCGCTGGAAACCATGTGCAGGCGCGGGCTCACTCGGGTGGCCTTCGGCAAGCCGGTCATTCATCACGACCTCTGGTCCGAGCGCATTGCGGAGTCACGCATCCTGATCGATCAGGCGAGGCTGCTCACCCTGCAGGCGGCCCACATGATGGACACCGTCGGCAACAAGGCCGCCAAGGCACAGATCGCCATGATCAAGGTGGCCGCCCCCGCCATGGCCTGCAAGGTCGTGGATTGGGCAATCCAGGCCTACGGCGGCGGCGGCACCAACAACGATGCTGGGCTCGCCAGTGCCTATGCGACTGCGCGTCTGCTGCGGCTTGCCGATGGCCCCGACGAGGTGCATCGCGCGCAGATCGCCAGGCTCGAACTGCGCAAATACGAGCCTGCTGCGCACAGCGCTTCGCTCCCCGAGCAAAGCCGCTCGGTGACCCGCGTACCGATCACGGTGCCTGTGGCCTGAGCCGGCGGCCCCATTTCCACAACCAAGGAGACAAACCATCATGCAACGCCGTCAATTCCTCAATCTTGGTGCCGTGGGCGCCCTGGTGCCGATGGCTGGTATTCCTGGCCTCACCCATGCTGCGGTCACCAGCAAGCCCGCCAAGTTCGTCGTAGGATTCGCCCCAGGTGGTGGCACCGACACCATCGCACGCATGGTGGCCGACACGATCCGGGCGGACTACCCTGGTGGCCTCATTGTCGAGAACAAGCCCGGTGCCGCCAGCCGCATCGCGGTGGATACCGTGAAGGCGGCCGAACCCGACGGTGCCACGCTGCTGATGACGCCCGACTTCGCGCTCACGGTCTACCCCCACAGTTTCCGCAAGCTCAGCTACGACCCGCTGAAGGATCTGGTCCCGGTGGCGCCGGTCGCGCTTGCGGGCATCGCCCTGTGCGCGGGGCCGCTGGTCCCAGCCAGCGTCAAGAATCCTGTGGACTACCTAGAGTGGTGCAAGGCCGATCCGAAGAGAGCCTCGTTCGGATCCCCCGGAGGTGGCTCCTCCTTCCACTTTGCCGGGCTGATGCTGGGCAAGGCCCATGGGGTGGAACTGACGCACATTGGCTACAAGGGTGGTGCTCCGGCGCTGCAGGATGTGGTCGGCGGGCAGATTCCCACGAACATCTGTGCCATCGGCGAGGCGCTGGCCTTCGTGAAGGCCGGCCGCCTGCGGGTGCTTGGGACCTTCGGCAACGAGCGTGACCCCTTCGCCCCGGAGGCTCCCACGATGGTGGAGTCGGGATTCAAGGATGTCGTGGCGCAGGCCTGGGTCGGCGTGTTTGCACCTGCAAAGACACCTGCCGACATCGTCAGGAAAACCATGGAAGCACTCAATCGTGCCACCTCGGGCAATGCGCTCACGGACCGCCTGGCCGGCTACGGCATGCGCCCGCTGACCATGAGTTCCAGCGAGTTCGAGGCCACGCTGCGCAGCGATATCGAGCGCTGGGGCCCCGTGGTGCAGGCGTCTGGCTTCACGGCCGACGAATGAGCACGCGCAAGGTGGTAACGCTGGAGCGGCGCGGTGAGGTCGCGCTGCTGCGCATCGACAACCCGCCGGTGAATGCGATATCGCCCGATGTCGTCTTGGGGCTTGAGCAGGCGCTTGCGGCCTTCGAGTGCGATGACGCGGCGCGTGCACTGGTGGTTGGCTGCGCCGGCCGCACGTTCGTGGCCGGCGGTGACATCGCTGCTTTCGACCGGCCGGACTTCTCTGCGGCGCCTTTCAACCGTGTGTTGTCACGCCTCGAGGCGCAGGATCGGCCGGTTGTCGCCGCGCTGCATGGCACCGTGCTGGGCGGCGGGCTCGAACTGGCGCTGGCCTGCCATTGGCGCGTCGCGTTGCACGGGACGCAGTTCGGCTTCCCGGAGGTCAAGCTGGGACTGCTGCCGGGTTCGCTCGGCACGCAGCGCCTGCCTCGGCTCGTTGGTGTGAGACGGGCGCTCGATCTCATCACCACGGGCCGCAGCATCCCCGCGGATGCGGCACTGGCATCAGGCATCGTCGACAAGATCGTCGAGGAGTCTCTCGAAGAGGCGGCGATAGCCTATCTGCATGAACTGTTGGCTCGAGATGTCGTGCCGCGGCGCTTGAGCGCACGGACGGTGGATGCCGCGGCATCTGAAGTTTTCGATGAGGCGCTGGATATCGCAACGCGCGAACAGGCGGCATATCCTGCGGCTGCAGCGATCGTACGCGCGGTGCAGGCTTCGCTGCGCCCCTTTGCGGAGGGAGAACAGGTGGAGGCGCAATTGTTCGAGCAATTGCGTGCCTCGCCGCAATCGAAGGCGCTGCGTCATCTGTTCTTCGCGCAGCGCGAGGCGGCCAAGATCCCCGGACTGGCCCGGGACACGCAACTTCGGCCGTTCCAGTCCGTCGGGGTGCTCGGCGCTGGAACGATGGGCCGTGGCATCGCGATGAACTTTCTCAACGCGGGCATCCCCACGGTGCTCGTGGAAACCACCCCGCAGGCACTGGACGCCGCAACTGCCGCGATTCGCGGCCTGTACGAAGCCAGCGCAGCCAAGGGCAAGCTCACGGCCGCGCAGGTGGAACAGCGTATGGCGCTTCTGACGGGCTCGCTGTCAGATACCACCCTGGCCGACTGCGATCTGGTGATCGAGGCGGTCTTCGAGAACATGGGGTTGAAGAAAGAAGTGTGCGCCAGACTCGGTCAGCTATGCAGGCCCGGCGCCATCATCGCCACGAACACCTCCACGCTCGATGTCGACGTATTGGCGCAGGCAAGCGGACGGCCCGCAGACGTGCTGGGCATGCACTTCTTCAGCCCGGCCAACGTGATGCGACTGTTGGAGGTGGTGCGTGGCCAGAAGACGTCGCCCGAGGCGCTCGCCACCGTACTGAATCTGGCGCGCCGCATCGGCAAGGTCGCTGTCGTCTCGGGCGTTTGCTACGGCTTTATCGGCAACCGCATGGCGGAGGTGTACATGCGCGAAGCCGAATTCCTGATGATGGAAGGCGCGACGCCAGCGCAGGTAGATGGCGCCGTGGAGGCGCTTGGCCTGGCGATGGGACCTTGCCGCATGTTGGACATGGCGGGCATCGATGTGGGCGCCAGGACCGTCATCGAGTACGGTAAGGCCGGTGGCTTGCCGCCTGACAAAAGCTACCGCGCACTCGTGCGCAGGATGTTCGAACTCGGCCGGTTCGGCCAGAAGGCGGGAGCGGGCTACTACCGCTACGAGGGTCGGAAGGCAATGGAAGATCCGGAGACCAATCGGATCGCACAGGAACTTGCTGCAAGGCATGGTGTCGTGCGCCGCTCCGACATTCCGGCACAGGAGATTGCCGAGCGGCTGATCTACTCCATGGTCAATGAGGCGGCGAAGATCCTGGAAGAGGGCATTGCCTACCGTGGCGCAGACATCGACGTGGTGTGGACGGCGGGCTATGGCTTTCCCGATCACCAGGGCGGTCCGCTCTTCATGGCTGATCGGATCGGCCTGCCGGTGATCGTCGAGCGCTTGGCGCACTACGCGAGAGAGCGAGGCAACGCCTTCGGCTACTGGACGGCCTCACCCCTATTGGAAAAACTCGCCACCAGCGGGCGGCGCATATCGGACTGGAAACGCACAGCATGAGAGAAGCGGTCATCGTCTCCACCGCCCGCACGGGCATCGGGCGTGCCTACAAGGGATCGTTGAACAATACCAAGTCCCCGTCGATGCTGGGTCATGTCATTCGACATGCCGTGCAGCGGGCGGGCATCGACGGTGCGGAGATCGAAGACGCGATCTTCGGCACCGTGTTGGCGGCGGGCACTGCCGGCATGAATGTGGCGCGCAATGCGGTGCTCGCAGCCGGCCTGCCGGTGACGGTGGCAGCGCAGACCATGGATCGTCAATGTGCCTCCGGTCTGATGGCCATCGCCACGGCTGCCAAGCAGATCGTGGTCGATGGCATGGACGTAGTCTTGGCCGGCGGCCAGGAGAACATCAGTGCTGTGCAGAATGACTACTTCGGCTGGGCTGCCGCCGAGAAGGACTGCTGCGTCATCGATCGGGTGCCGCATGCCTACATGCCCATGTTGCAGACGGCGGAGTTTGTCGCCGCGAAGTACGGTATCAGCCGTGAGGCCCAGGATGTCTACGCGCTCGAATCCCAGCGCCGCACCGCCCAGGCGCAGGAACAAGGACGCTTCCAGGCGGAGATTGTTCCGATCGAAATCGCAACGAAGGTCGTGGACAAGGTGACCGGCACGGTCAGCGAGCACGCGGTGACCTTGGATCGCGACGAGGGCAATCGGCCCGACACCACGCTGGAAGGGTTGGGAATGCTCAACCCGGTGATCGAAGAAGGCAGTGTCACAGCGGGCAACGCAAGCCAGTTGTCTGACGGTGCATCGGCCTGTCTGCTGATGGAAGCGGCGGTGGCGCAGCGCCGGGGGCTGTTGCCCCTCGGTCTGTATCGGGGCATGGCGGTGGCCGGATGTGCGCCGGAGGAGATGGGCATCGGACCGGTGCTCGCAATTCCGAAGTTGCTCAGGCAGCACGGGTTGACGGTGGATGACATCGGCGTGTGGGAGTTGAACGAGGCCTTTGCCTGCCAGGCGCTGTACTGTCGAGACCGGCTTGGGATCGACCCGCAGCGGTACAACGTTGACGGCGGAGGCATCTCCATTGGCCACCCGTACGGGATGACGGGTTCGCGCCTGGTCGGGCACGCACTGATCGAAGGCCGGCGGCGCGGTGTGAAATACGTGGTGGTGACCATGTGCGTGGGCGGTGGCATGGGCGCCGCAGGTCTTTTCGAAGTCGCCTGAGTGTGATGGCTGCGAACGATATCGACACAGCTGCGCTGGTGGCATTTCTTCAAGATCGCATCGAAGGTCTCCGTGCGCCACTGCACGCCGATCGCTTCAGCGGCGGCCAGTCCAATCCGACCTACCTGCTGACCGATGGTGGGGGACGGCGTTATGTTCTGCGCAAGAAGCCGACCGGAACGCTACTGCCTTCGGCGCACGCGATCGATCGCGAGTACCAGGTAGTGAAAGTGCTGGCGGACACGGATGTCCCAGTGGCGCGGATGCATTGCTACTGTGAAAGCCCGCAGATCATCGGCACACCCTTCTACGTGATGGAATACGTGGAAGGACGCGTGTTCTGGGACCCGGCACTGCCGGAGGCGGACGCCACGCAGCGGCGTGCTATCTACGACGACATGAACCGGGTGGTTGCCGCACTGCACAGCCTTGACCATCGCGCCTTGGGCCTTGAAAACTATGGCCGACCGGGGAACTTCTTCGAGCGCCAGATTCGTCGCTGGACCCAGCAATATCGGGCGTCCGAGACCGAGCCGATTCCGGCGATGGACCGCCTGATCGAGTGGTTGCCCGCCCACATCCCGGCGAATGATGAAACCAGGATCTTTCACGGCGATCTGCGCCTGGACAATCTGATCTTCCATCCCCATGAGCCGCGTGTGCTGGCCGTGCTTGACTGGGAGCTGTCCACGCTCGGCCATCCGTTGGCCGATTTTGCCTATCATGCACTGCCCTGGCGGCTGACCTCTTGGCAATTCCGCGGCATGGCAGAGAGAACCCCGCTTCCTGCCGGCATTCCGTCGGAGCAGGAGTACCTGCGCAACTACTGCGGGCGTACGGGGCGGCGGGTGGATCCTTCTGAGTACGAGTTCTGCCTCGTCTACGCCATGTTCCGGCTTGCGGCCATCCTGCAGGGCATTCTCAAGCGCTCGCAGGATGGATCGGCCTCCAGCGCGCAGGCACTAGAGACCGGGCTGAAGGCAAGAGGCATCGCAGAGGCAGCTTGGCGCCAGGTCATGGCGCACTTCGCCGACGCGCGCTGAAACCCTCCGGGTCCATCATGCAGTGTGCCGGGTGCATTGGGTAGTCTGCAACTGCAGTGACATTCGTGTCCGGTTTCGCTCATGTGTTCCTCGCAGGGTGCTGGAACTGGCATGGTGATGGATTGCCATCGGCTGGTACACCCTCGTCCCGGGGTTCTTTCGGCATGCCTCCATGGAGAACCTGGAAACGGCCGGCCAGTCCTACCGACCAGAGTTTTCCCCAGCATGGAGATCCCTGACCCGATCCGCCTGCCAGGGCAGAGAGATGAGCCTCGCAGGAGCGCTCGAACGACCTTCAATTGCTTAGATTACCGCCCGCGCGCTGACGCGCTGATCGCGCAACTCGACCGTGGTGCACTCGCCGCCGAGGTGCTGGCCGGCGTCGTCACCCCGGGCGAACTGCAGCGGGCGGCGCAATGGGAGCAGTTGCAGCGCAAGCCAAGCGATGACGAACTCATCCGCGGCTTTATCGGGCTTGCAGATGCCCGCGCTCCAGCGCGTGGCGGGAGGCCGGCGCAGGCGGGTCCGGACGAGCCGGCGCTGCGCCAGCACTTGGCGCGCGCGCTGGTGGACCCGGATAAGCGGGCCTTCCTCGCCGACCTGCGCTCCGACCAGAAATTCCAGCATGCCACGCGGACCCTCGACTCCGAGGCACTCGAGAAGGCGCGCACCATCGCGCGCGCCATTCCCGCGATGGCGCGCGGCCTGGAGATCGCCGCCAACCCGGACGTGCGCGCGCTGCTGCTGGCTATGCAGGCCCCGCCGATGCGCGCCAAGGTCATTGCCTGGCTGGACGACCCTGAGCTGCTGCAGCGCGCCGAGGCCGAGGCGACGAAGGCGCGCGAGGCGACGGCCGCCGCGGCGCTTGCGCACGTGCCTGCGCTGACGCTGGCCGAGTCGGGAGATCCTGCAGAGCAAGTCGCGGCGCTCGATGCGGCGCAACTGCGCAATGTGCGGGAGTCGCTGCGTTTCTGGCGCGATGCGCCCCCGTTGCCCGGCGAACTGCAGGGCCGCCGGAGCGCTGCAGCCCCCGCGCTGGGACGCCTGCAGGCGGCCGTCGACCGCGAATTGGCGCAGCATGGCGAACGCGAGCGGCGCTTCGCCCAGGCGGTGCTCACTCTGCGCGACCGGCTCGCCGCGCTGCCGGCCTACCAGACGCAGCTGGCGCAAAGCCCGGCCGGGGAACTGGCCGCGCTGACCAACGCCCTGGCCGGCGGCTTCACGCAGCCGTCTTCCGGGGGCGATCCGATCGTCAACCCGGTGGCGCTGCCGACCGGACGCAACCTGTTCTCGATCGACGCCGAGAAGACGCCCTCCGAGCAGGCATGGACCGTCGGCGTGCGGCTGGCGGACCAGCTGCTGGCGCAGCATCGCGCCGCCCATGGCGATGCCTGGCCGACCAAGGTCGCGTTCACGCTGTGGGCCGGCGACTTCATCCACACCGAGGGCGTGGCGATCGCCCAGATCCTGTACCTGCTGGGCGTGGAGTCGGTGCGCGATGCCTTCGGCCGGGTGGCCAGCCTGCGGCTGATCCCGCGCGAGCGGCTGGGGCGGCCGCGCGTCGACGTGGTGGTGCAGACCTCGGGCCAGCTGCGCGACCTGGCGGCCTCGCGCCTGTACCTGATCAACCAGGCCGTCGCCCTGGCCGCCGAGGCGCGCGAGGCGGACAACGTGGTCGCGCAAGGCTCACGCGCGACGGAGCGCCGGCTGAAGGAGCAGGGTGCCGCGCCCGCCGATGCGCAGCGCTTCGCGGCGCTGCGCGTGTTCGGCGGTGTCAACGGCAACTACGGCACGGGCATCATGGGTATGGTGGAGGCGGGTGACCGCTGGCAAAGCGATGCCGAGGTGGCGCGGACCTACCTGGGCAACATGGGCGCCGCGTTCGGCGAGGGCGAGCTGTGGGGCGCCTTCCAGCCGGGAGCCTTCGAAGCCGCGCTCGCGAACACGGATATGGTGGTGCAGCCGTTGGAATCCAACACCTGGGGGCCGATTTCGCTGGACCATGTCTACGAGTTCATGGGTGGGCTGAATCTGGCGGTGCGAGAGGTCACCGGCAAGGACCCGGCCGCCTACTTCAGTGACTTCCGCAACCCCTCCAACCCGACAGTGCGCGAGGCTGGCGCGGCCATCGCCGTCGAGGCCCGGGCAACCCTGCTCAACCCGGCCTACATCGAGGCGATGTCGAAGGGAGGGGCGTCCTCGGCCGAGGTGTTCGCCGAGACCTTCCGCAACGTCTACGGCTGGAACGTGATGAAGCCCTCGGTGATCGCGCCGGCGCTGTGGGATGCCCTGCATGAGACCTACGTGCGCGACGCGCAGGGCCTGGGCGTGCACGGCTTCTTCGAGCGTGCCAATCCGTATGCGCTGCAAGAGATGACCGCCGTGATGCTCGAGACCGCGCGCAAGGGCTACTGGAAGCCCGATGCCGGCCGCCTGCGCGAGGTCGCACAGCTGCACGCGCGGCTGATGGGGCGCTTCGGGGCCAGCGGTACCGAATTCGTCAACGACAACCGTGCACTGCGAACCTACATCGCTGAGCAGCTGGATGCCGCGGACCGTCAGCCGTACGAGGATGCGCTGCAGCGCTCCAACGAAGGCGGGACCATCGACAGGGGCAAGGGCGTGGTGCTGCGTAAGGACGGCCAGCCCGAGGCCGCGGCCGAGGGCGGCGCGCAGACGCGCGAGGCGGGCCGGCGTGCGGGGCAAGACGCATCGTCCGCGCACTGGAGCGGATTCGCGTTGCCCGCGGCCGGTGTGTTGGCCGTGCTGGCGGCGCTCGGGGCCTTGCTCTGGTGGCTGCGACGCCGGCATGCCGACAACGGAGCCGGAGCGTGACCGCCACGGGCGCGGGTCTGGCGCTGCTGGCCACCTGCTGCCTCGTGCTGGCCATGGCCCAGGCTGCGGAATGGCGCATAGAGGGGTTGGCCGGGCTTGTCGTGGTGCTGGCGTTGGCGCTGTGGCTGTCGGGCGAAGCCGCGAGCCGCACCAGCATGGCGGCTGTGAGCGCCTGGGCGGCGGACGCAGAGCGGCGCCTGGACCTCTCAGCGCTGCTGCTGGCCGAAGCGCTGCTCTTTGGCGCGCAAGCCATCGTGATGGCCCAGGCGCGAACGCGCGCCGAGGCGGGCCGCTGGTGGCGCTGGCTCGGTGCGCTGCCGCCGCCATCCCTGCTCCTGACGCTGTTCTTCACGCATGTGGCCGTGATGCTCTCGGTCGATGGGGTGGACTTCGGGCTGCTGTCCATCGGCTGCGCCGTGCTGTTTCCGCTGGCATTCGTGGCGGGCGCGTGGGGGCTGCGCCGGGCGCTGCCCGACGTGTTGATGCGCTCGGACCTGCGGCTGGCGCTGCACGCGGTGCAGGTCGGCGCGGGCATCTGGCTGGCCGGCCCGCGGCGCTTGCTGCTGCCAACCCCCTTCCTTCCGCTGTCGGGACGCAGGGGGCGGTGCTCGCGGCCCTCGTGGCGGCCGCCGTGGGCCTGGGATGGTTTCTGCAGCGGCGATCGATTTTGGAATGAAGACATGGAACAACTGATACAAACGCTCTCGTGGATCGCCGCCGCCCTGCAGGTGCCGGTCGTGGTCGCCATCCTCTACCTCTTGCTGCGCGGATTGATCGCGGTGGGAGGCTTTTACGGGCGATGGACCGACAGGATCCGCTGGAAGCGCCGTACCGAGGCGCCCGAAGGTCCGGGAGTGCCCGACGCGGCACGCACGATCGAGGCGCTGTCCGCTGCGGCCGCCCGCCGCCTCGCCCCGTTGCAGCAGGCCGCCACGGCGCTGCAGCAGGCGCCGCGGGATGCGGCTTGGCACGAACGCGTGATCACCGGGTTCGAGCTGCAGACCGACCGCCAGCTCGCTCTGTACCGGACGATGACACGGATCGGGCCCCTGCTGGGCCTGATGGGCACGCTGATTCCGCTCGGGCCGGCGCTGGTGGCGCTGGCGGCGGGAGATATCAGCCTGCTCGCACGCAAGATGGAGGTGGCGTTCGCCACCACCGTCGTGGGACTCGTGATCGGCGCCATCGGCTTCCTGCTGCACCAGGCGGCCCAGCGCTGGGCGATGGACGACCTGTCGCTGCTGGACTTCCTCAGCGCCAAGCTGCGGGAGCAGCCATGAGCCGGCGGCGGTCCTTGCTGCGCAGGGGGCTGGGTGGCGACAGCGACGAGATGGACCCGCTGGGTTTCCTGATCAACCTCTTCGACGTGGCGCTCGTGTTCGCGCTGGCGCTGATGATCGCGCTCGTCTCCAATCTCAAGATGGCCGATCTTTTGACCTCGAAGGACTTCACGGTCGTGAAGAACCCGGGCAAGGTGGACATGGAGATCATCACGCGCGAGGGCGGAAAAGTCTCGCGCTATGTCGCGGGGGATGCACCTGCGGGCAGCCGCCAGGGCCAGCGTGTCGGCACAGCGTACCGACTGGAGAGCGGGGAGATTGTGTACGTGCCGGAGGAGGGCGCCGGCGCACCGGCTACGCGGTAGCGGTGGCCCGGCGCCTTCCGGGCGACGCACCGGTCGCGGGATGTGCAGCAGCGCGCTTGGCCGCGCGTGGCTTCCTGGCCGCCGGGCGCTGGCAGTCGCTGCACGATCCGTACAAGGTCAGTTCGTGCCCGTCCACAGTGAAGCCCTGCGGCGCGAGTTTCTGCATGTCGCCAGGACAGGCGTGCACGTCGAAGACCCGGTGGCAGGTATGGCACCGGAAGTGGTGATGGTGCTTGTGGCCGGCCAGTTCATAGCGCGGCGGCTCGCCCGGGAGCTCGACGAACTGGATCTCCCCCGCCTCCATCATCTGCTTGAGATTGCGGTAGACCGTGGCCAGGCCGAGGGCCGGCACATTTCGCTGGGCCTCGACCAGGATCTCCGAGGGAAGCAGCGGACGGCCGGCCGTTTCCATGACCGCGCGGATCGAATGGCGTTGGCGGGTTGAGCGTTCCATGGCTCTATTGTCGCAGCGGCCGGGATGAGGAGGAATCGCCTACAAGAATGAGTATCTATTATCATTAATGAGATGAGTACATCGAATAGCGGGATCACCCAGGCGAGGAAAGAATCGGAGCTTGCTTCGGGCCTCCGCGGCTACGCGCTGCGTATGGGCAGGGTGCCTGATCGCCGGGCTCTGCTCGTGGTCGGGTGGGCCACACAGTGATCGTGAGGCATGCGCTGCACAGGGGAAGCGATCCGGGCGACTCCTCGCAGGACGCCGAAAATCCGGCCGCTGCCGTGGTCCTGCGCAATGTGAGCCTGGGCTATCGGGCGGAACTGGTGGTGAAAGGCGTCTCGGGGCGATTCCTACCCGGCTCGATGACGGCGATCGTGGGGCCCAATGGTGCAGGCAAGACAACCTTGCTCAAGGCCATGCTGGGTCTGATTCCGCTGCGCACGGGCAGCATCGAGTGCGCGCGCCCCAGTGGGTGCCGAGCAGGGCCGCGCGGCCGTGCTGGGGCAGCAGCACGCCGGCCATCAGCGACAGGAGGGTGCTCTTGCCGCAGCCGCTGGGGCCATGCAGGAACACGGCCTCTCCTGGACCGACGCTGAAGTTCTCGATGTCCAGGCAGGCCTGCCTGCTGCGCGGCCAGGCGAAGCGCAGGCTCTCCAGCGCCAGGACGGCATCCGTCATGGCGCCATCAGCGACCCAAAGTCAGCCGGGGTGCGTTGGGCCGCAGAGTGCGCTTGAACTGCCCTTGGGACGAGGCCACCTGCGCGTCGATGGTGCGGATGCGCTTGAAGGCCTCGAACAGCTTGACGTCGATGAACCGGGCCTCGGCAGCCTTGGCGCAGGCGAAGACGATGTTCACGTCGATGTCCGCGTGTTCATCCTCGGCGTGGTCGTGGCCCTTCTTGTCCGCGTGGCTGTGCTGGTGATCGTGCCCGTGATCCTCCTTCTTGGCGTCGCCAAGGCCCAGGACCGCCGAGCTGAGCGCAACCTTCGACAACTGGCACCCGGCCTCGGGGTCGGGCTGGAACAGCTGGTCGGCCGCATTCAGGCGAGCCACCATGTCCGAAACCCGCTTGCGTTCCGCATCGGTGCGCGGTGCACGCTCGAACCCCAGGAAACCGTCCAGCGGGGACTCGATCTGCAGCGTGATGGACTGCGCATCGACCGCGACATCCAGGGCCAGGCGCCCATGGGTGTGGGCGTGCTGCTGGGCCGTGGCGGGGAGGGCGACGGCCAGCACGGCGGCGAGGGCGGAAATGGCACGGGCGGCCATGGCGCGAGCCGCAGGCCCGCGGCGGGTTGGGCAGGAAGGCATAGGATTTTCCATGGACTGGAAGGCGAATGGTCGGGGGGTGATGCCCGCAGCGAAACAGACTATTGAGAGTCGATTCTCGAAAAAGATTCACAGCACCACCCGCTGCTCGGGGCAGCAGGCGCTGCTCGTGCGGCGAGGCGCTTGCGTGCCCCTTCACTCAGTCCACCTTGTGCAGCGCACGGGTGCGGTAGAGCATGTACAGGGCCGTGGGCGCCCCGACCAGACCGATGACCGCATTGAGGTGGAATACGTGGCGGCTCCATGGCAGGTGCAGCACGAGATCGGCAGCCAGGCCCAATACCGCTCCCACCAGGCCCGCCGCGGGCAGCAGCACGCGGTGGTCCGCGCAGCGCATCAGCGCGCGGGCGATCTGCGCGGCCACCAGTCCCAGGAACGCGACCGGGCCGCAGAATGCCGAGACCAGGCCGCTGAGCCAGGCCGTCACCAGGAGGGCGCCGCGCTTGACGCGTCCGACGGGCATCCCCATGGACGCCGCGTAGCGCTCACCGAGCAGCAGGCCGTTGAGCGGTTTGACGAGCAGGGTGCAGGCCGCCAGACCGATGCCAATGCCAGGGATCAGGATGCGCAACTGCTGCCAGGTGGCCCCGGCGAAGCTGGCGTCGTCCCAGGCTTTGAAAGCGCGCGCCTGGGTTTCGTCGATGAAGTGCATCAGCACGCTGATCAGACCGACGGCCAGATAGCCGAGCATCAGGCCGATGATCAGCAGCGTGACGGTGCCGACGTGGCGTGACAACAGCGCCAGCAGTCCCAGCACGGCGGCCGACCCGCAGATGGAAGCCACCGCGAGACCGACGTCGCCCATGAGCCCATAGCGCAGCAGGAAGGCATTGCCGACCACGCCGGCGAAGGTAACGAGCACGGCGCTGCCTAGACGCGCACCGTGCACGATGCCCAGCACGAACGGGTCGGCCAGCGGATTGCGAAAGAGCGTTTGCAGCAGCAGCCCGGCCACGCCCAGCGCGGCGCCCGAGCACAGCGCATTGAGGGCGCGAGGCAGCCGGAAGCCCATCACGATGTCCTGCCACACGCGCTGGTCGGTGGAGCCGGTGGTGAGCATCTCCAGGATGGCGCCCAGGGGAATCGCCACCGAGCCCAGCGAGAGCTCTGCCACGAACAGCAGGGCCAGTGCTACGGCGAGCGTGATGAACCAGCCGGAGACGCGCATGCCGCGCGCGGTTGCTGTTGGAGACGCCGCGGGTCCAGAGGAGAGGGCGGTGGTGTTCATGGCAACTGGCGGAGGAACTGGGCGGGGGGCTTTTCGGGAACAAGTTCCGGGTGCAGGACGGCGATCGCCTCGGCGAGTTGGACGTGGGGCTTGGTCATGCCCTGATCCTGGTAGGGATAGGCCCATGCGCCTGTATAGCCGTGGTCCCAGGCATACACCCGTCCTTCCTCGACGGCGCTGAACCAGCCGTGCAGCGCGTTCGCTGCGACCAGCGTTTCGCGGTCGGCCTGGCCGCCCAGCGTGCCGAGCCAGACAGAGGCATCGGCCCCCTTGGCGTACACCTTTTCGAACGGCTCATAGATCAGACTGCTGGGCCGCGGGTCATCTCCCAAGACATACTCGCCGCCGGCATCGTGGATCATCTGCGCGCGCTGATTGCGACCGCCGAAGGTCTCGACGGTGTCGCGACTGCTCGCAAAGCCGGCCAGCACCTGCGGGCGCGTTGCGGCCTGTCGGGCGATCGACCTCCAGTGTTCGTACTGAGTCACGATTTCGCTGAACTGGGCGTCGCCGCGCCCCTCGCGGTTCGTCAGCAGCGCCAGCAGCTTGAGCCATTCCGCGCGCCCCAGGGGATGGAGTTCGTGGTGGTCCGCTTGCGGGATGGCCCGCACGCCCAGCTCCCACAGCCGCGGATGCATGTTGCCTTGCGGGTAGGCCGAATAGAAAGACAGGTAAACGTCCGCCTGTACGGCTATCACTGACTCGATCGAGGCGTGACCGTAGCCCCACATGTCATGCACCAGGCCTTGCGCGATGCGTTCGCGCACGGCGGGCACGGTGGCGCTGCGCGTGCTCTCCGCGCCGTAGAGCCGGTCCACCAGGCCGAGTTCGTCCAGGGCACCCAGCATGGCGGAGTTGCCGGTCACCAGGCGCTGGACCGGCACCTGAACCACCGGAACGTGCGGCCCGTGCGCCGGCGTGGGCGTGCCGCACTGCACGAAGAGGTACTCGAGCACTTCGCCGGTGGCGACGCTGGGCGTGAAGCGCACGCGCTTGTAGTGCGGCCCGTACTCCACCTGCAGTTGCGCGGAGTGGGCAAAGCGCGTCTTCTGCGGGAAATAGTCGACGTCCGGGCGGTAGTCCGCGACGCAGGCGGCGTCCAGATTCTGCGCGGGCCCGGCCACCCCGACGTCCATGGGCGGCCAGGGCTCGCGCGGCGGCGGCGCGATCTGCATGCAGGCGGCCAGCAGCGCTGCAACGCCGAGGGGCGCGACGCCGCGGATGGCGGTCATGTGCGTTGGCCCTCTAGACGGGTGGGGTGGCGGTCCAGAGCTTCCACGAGTGCTCCCAGCGTCTCGTAGCGCTGGCGGTCGCCATTGGCCGGCACCAGGGTGTATCCCTCAGCGAGGGCGTGGACAGTCGCGGGCGCCTGTGCGTGGATCGCGAAGCCTGCGCGCTGCAAGGCGCGGCGGGCCCAGGTGGCAGAAACGCCGGTGCCCTCCAACCGGATC
>Ga0160444_100250_pt1 | contig 44266 bp, 35 predicted proteins | sample HID1972K_E1MG_FD_108232 | JGI IMG/M metagenome (GOLD analysis project Ga0160444, IMG submission 108232) | Enriched pill bug-associated microbial communities from UW Madison campus, WI, USA - HID1972K_E1 MG | ecosystem: Host-associated > Arthropoda: Insects > Digestive system > Unclassified ... | reverse complement strand
GATGCAGAAGCAGCCGAAGGACGCCAAGCGCAACCAGGACGCCCTGGCGTTCTTCAAGTGGGCCTTCGAGAGCGGCCAGGCCCAGGCCAACGAGCTGCACTACGTGCCGCTGCCGGCCGAGCTGGTCACCCAGATCGAAGCCTACTGGGGCACCGAGCTGAAGTGACGCAGGCAACGGTGCCCGCGACCGGCGGGCACCGTCCTTTTCCGCGCCGCATGCACGACATCGCGTTACCCCGCTCCCCAAAGGCCGCGCCGCCCATCCCATGAATGCCATCGTCCAGCCTGTAGCCGCCCTTTCCACGCGCGACACGCGTGATGCCCGCAACGACCGGTTGTTCCGGTGGGTGCTGGTCGGCACCGTGATCTTCGTCCTTGTCGCCCTGGCCTGTGCCGCGCTGTCGATGCTGTGGGGCGGACGCCACGCCCTGGAAGCGCAGGGCCTGAGTTTCTTCTACTCCTCCGAATGGAATCCGGTGGAGAACAAGTTCGGCGCGCTGGCGCCGATCTACGGCACCCTGGTCACCGCACTGATCGCGATGCTCGTCGCGGTACCGGTGAGTTTCGGCATCGCCTTCTTCCTCACCGAAGTCGCGCCGCGCTGGCTGCGCGGGCCGGTCGGCACCGCCATCGAACTGCTGGCCGGCATCCCGTCGATCATCTACGGCATGTGGGGCCTGTTCGTGCTGGTCCCGGTGATGACCGAATACGTTACCCCGTTCCTCAATGAAACCCTCGGCGAGTGGCCGATCATCGGCCCGATGTTCCAGGGACCGCCGCTGGGCATCGGCATGCTCACCGCTGGCTTCGTGCTGGCGATCATGGTCATTCCCTTCATTTCTTCGGTGATGCGCGAAGTGTTCCTGACCGTGCCGACGCGGCTGAAGGAATCGGCGTACGCGCTCGGCTCCACGCGCTGGGAGGTGAGCTGGGACATCGTGCTGCCCTACACCCGCTCGGCGGTGATCGGCGGCATCTTCCTCGGCCTCGGCCGCGCGCTTGGCGAGACCATGGCGGTCGCGTTCGTGATCGGCAACAGCGTGCGCCTGTCGCCCTCGTTGCTGGAACCGGGCACCACCATCGCCGCGCTGATCGCCAACGACTTCGGCGAAGCCACCGAAACCTACCGTTCGGCGCTGCTGCTGCTCGGCTTCGTGCTGTTCATCGTCACCTTCGTGGTGCTCGCCATCGCCCGGCTGATGCTGATGCGCCTGTCGCGCAGGGAGGGCAACTGATGTCCGCCGCCGCTGATTCGCTGTACCTGCGCCGTCGCATCGGCAATGTCGTGGCCATCGTGCTGTCGTGCATCACCGCGCTGTTCGGCCTGTTCTTCCTCGGCTGGATCCTGTGGACGCTGGTGGCCAAGGGCATCGCCGGCATCGACTGGAACCTGTTCACGCGGATGACCCCGCCGCCGATGCAGGAAGGCGGCCTGGCCAATGCGTTCTTCGGCAGCGCGGTGATGTGCGCGCTGGCGATCGCGATCGGCACCCCGCTGGGCGTGCTGGCCGGTACCTGGCTGGCCGAGTACGGCAATGCCCGCAAGGCCGGCATCGTGGTCCGCTTCGTCAACGACATCCTGCTGTCGGCGCCGTCCATCGTGCTCGGCCTGTTCGTCTACACCCTGTACGTGATGCAGACCGGCGGCAGCTTCTCGGCCTTTGCCGGCGCACTGGCACTGGCCTTCATCGTGCTGCCGGTGGTGGTGCGCACCACCGACGAGATGCTGCGGCTGGTGCCCTCGCAGATGCGCGAAGCCGCGCTGTCGCTGGGCATCCCGCAGTGGAAGGTGATCGTGCAGGTGCTGTACCGCAGCGCCTCGGCCGGCATCGTCACCGGCATCCTGCTCGCGCTGGCACGCATTTCCGGCGAAACCGCGCCGCTGCTGTTCACCGCGTTCGGCAACCAGTACTGGAACAGCAACGTGTTCCAGCCGATGGCCTCGGTGCCGGTGGTGATGAACCAGTTCGCCGGCAGCCCGTACGAATCCTGGCAGGTGCTGGCCTGGGCCGGCGCGCTGGTGCTGACGGTGTTCGTGCTGCTGGTCAGCCTCGCCGCGCGCGGCATCCTGCTGCGCAACCGAATCTCCCATGACTGACTTTTCCGCGGACCTCGCCATGAACGATCTTTCCAACGCCGTGCCGATGCAGCGCATCGTGGTTCCGGCTTCGCATGAATCGCTTGCCACCCCGGCGCCGGTCAAGCTGGCCGCACGCGGGCTGGATTTCTACTACGACAAGTTCCATGCGCTGAAGAACATCGAGCTGGAGATCCCCGAGAAGCGCGTGACCGCGCTGATCGGCCCCTCCGGCTGCGGCAAGTCCACCCTGCTGCGCATCTTCAACCGCATCTACGCGCTGTACCCGAAACTGGAAGCGCGCGGCGAAGTGCTGCTCGATGGCGAGAACATCCTGTCGCCGAAGTTCCCGATGAACCGCCTGCGCAGCAAGGTCGGCATGGTGTTCCAGAAGCCGGTGCCGTTCCCCATGACCATCTTCGAGAACGTCGCCTACGGCATCCGCCACCACGAAAAGCTGTCCAGGGCGGACATGAACGATCGTGTTGAACACGCGCTGCGCCAGGGCGCGCTGTGGGACGAAGTGAAGGACAAGCTCGGCCAGAGTGCGCTCGGCCTGTCCGGCGGCCAGCAGCAGCGCCTGTGCATCGCCCGTGCGGTGGCGCTGCGCCCGGACGTGCTGCTGCTCGACGAGCCGACCTCGGCGCTGGACCCGATCTCGACCAGCCGCATCGAGCAGCTGGTGGAAGAGCTGAAGAACGACTACACCATCGTGATCGTCACCCACAACATGCAGCAGGCCGCGCGCGTATCCGATTACACCGCCTTCATGTACCTGGGCGACCTGATCGAGCACGACCGCACCGAAGTGATCTTCTCGCAGCCCGGCAAGCAGCAGACCGAGGATTACATCACCGGTCGTTTCGGTTGATCCACCGCACCTTCCCGCCCAGAAACCATCAGTCGAGCATGGCTCGACTCTACATAACGGTATGACCATGAATCTTCCCAACGACCATATCGTCAAGAGCTACGACGAAGAGCAGCAGCGTCTGGTGGCCGAAATCGTGCGCATGGGGGACATGGCCGTCGCCCAGCTCGAGGCCTCGATGGACGTCATCGAGAAGCGCGACGAGAATGCCGCGCAACGCATCGTGGCCAACGACGAGGCGATCGACGCGCTGGAGCAGCAGATCAGCCACGACGTGATGCGCCTGGCGCTGCGCGGGCCGATGGCGCGCGACCTGCGCGAGATCCTTGCCGGCCTGCGCATCCCGGCCGACATCGAGCGCATCGGCGATTACGCCGCCAACGTCGCCAAGCGGTCGATCGCCCTCGGCAAGGTACCCCCGTTGCCGCAGATCCAGGGGTTGCGGGCGCTGGGCCGGCTGGCTGCACAGCAGGTGCGTCGCGCCATCGAATGCTACCGCGACAACGACGCCGCTGCGGCCCTGGCGCTGCGCGAGGACGATGCACGACTGGATGCGCAGTACACCGCGCTGTTCCGCGAACTGCTGACCTACATGATGGAGGATCCGCGCAACATCACTCCGTGCACGCACCTGCTGTTCATGGCCAAGAACCTGGAGCGGGTCGGCGACCACGCCACCAACATCGCCGAGAACGTCTGGTTCCTGGTGCATGGCGAGCAGCCGCTGCCGCCGCGCGAAAAGCGTGACGAGACCTCCACTACGGATATGGTCTGAGCCTCGGACTTATTCGCATCACGGCGTAGGCGCTCCCCCGCTCAATCGATAATCCGCTGTCAAGCTGCAGCGTCTGCAAGACGGGCTCTTCCGATCCACCCGCACACCGCAAGGACGCGGGTGCCCCGCTCCCGGCATCCGCGCTCCATCACACGTCGAACCGCTGCCCACTGGCAGCGGTTTTTTCATGCCTTTTCTGCCATGACGACGCGCCTTCGATCCGATCGCGTGCTGGCGACGCATCCCGCTCTGGCGAGCCGCCGATCAGGGCGGCAACGTCCCTCTCACCCCCGGTACGCCAATGGCTGCGGGGGGCACCGCGCGACATATCGCGCAATTCAACCCGTCAAAGCGAGGAAACATCCGATGAGCATCTCCCATCTCCATATGGAACTTCTGTCCACGCCGGCACAGGCCACCGCCAACGCGACCGAAGGTCGCTGCTACATGAATGCAGCGGAGGGACGCTGTTACATGAACGCCGCGGAGGGGCGTTGTTACATGAATGCCGCGGAGGGACGCTGCTACATGAACGCCAATGAGGCGGCCTGCCGTGTGGTGCAGTAACCCAGCCACCGCGATGAGCCAGCCGCTGCCTCGTGCAGCGGTTGGCCTGGGGCTGCGCAGGGCGCTCATGGATGACCTGCTCGCCGCCCCGCGCGGAGATTTCGATTTCCTGGAATGCGCGCCGGAGAACTGGATCCACGTCGGTGGGCCACTGGGCGCGCGATTGGAAGCGCTGGCCGAGCGCCATCCGATCGCCTGCCATGGGCTGTCGCTGTCCCTCGGCGGCACGGCGGCACTGGATGCGGTGCTGCTCGCGCATGTCGCCACATTCCTGCAGCGTTTCCACGTACCGCTCTACAGCGAGCATCTGAGCTTCTGCAGCGACGACGGCCATCTGCACGACCTGCTGCCGCTGCCCTTTACCGGCGAGGCGGTGCGCCACACCGCTGCACGCATCGCCCAGGTGCAGGACATCCTCGGCCGCCGCATCGCGGTGGAGAATGTCTCCTATTACCTGTGCCGCGAGCAGGACATGGATGAGCTCGCCTTCACCCGTGCCGTGCTGGCCGAAGCCGACTGCGACCTGCTGCTGGACATCAACAACGTGTACGTCAACGCCTGCAACCACGGCTACGACGCCGACGCGTTCATCGCCGGCCTGCCGGCCGAGCGCATCGCCTGCCTGCACGTCGCCGGGCACCAGGACACCGCATCGGGACTGAAGATCGACACCCATGGAGCACCGGTGGACGACCGCGTATGGGCACTGCTGGCACGCACCTGCGCACGGATCGGCGCGCGCCCTGCGCTGCTGGAACGCGACTGCAATTTCCCGCCCTACGCGGACCTGCGCGATGAGTTGCGGACCCTGCGGCATGTGCTGCAGGAAACCGGGGAGCTGAGCCATGCCTGAGCATCGCGACAGCTTCCACGCCAGCCAATCTGCGTTCACCGCCTGGCTGCGCGACCCTGACCACGCGACCGCACCGGCCCATCTCGATGACGCGCGCCTGCGGCTGTTCGAGCGCATGGTGTTCAACGACATCCATGCGCTGGTTGGCGACTGCTTTCCGCGCTGCGTGGCCCTGCTTGGCCTGCACCGCTGGCAGCGCCTGGTCCGTCGCTACCTGGTTGAACACCGCTGCACCACGCCGCTGTTCACGGAACTGGCGGGCGAGTTCGTGCGCTGGCTGCGCGCCTGCCCCGCCTTGCCCCATCCGGCCCTGGCCGAGCTGGCCCACTTTGAATGGGTGGAGGTTGCACTGCACCAGCTCGACGCCGCCGCGCTGCCCGGCACGGCTCCGTTCGATCCGCTGCATACGCCCTTGCGCCGCTCGCCGCTGGCATGGCCGCTGTTCTATCGCTGGCCGGTCCATCTGCACGCTGCGCGGCTGGAGGCCCGACCGGCACCGGCGCCGCCACACGCCCTGCTGGCGCGACGCGACGCGCACGGCCACGTTCATTTCATGTCGCTGGGTTCCCAGGCGGCGCACCTGCTGGTGGATATCGGCCAGCATCCGGGGCTGCGGGGCAGCCAGTACCTGCAGCGGCTGTCGGCCGGAATGGCAGACGACCCGCCGCCATCCCCGGAGGACGTCGGGACCCTGCTGCGGCAGGCCGTGCACGAACGCATCATCGGCCGCTGCTGAGGGCAGTCCGCGCCAGCGTCGGCAGCGCCGCTGCCGGCCACGCCATCGTCCGCAGGCCAGCGGTCGTCGCCTGCGCACAGCGGCCTGCCTGCGACCGCCGACGGCCATCGCCCCCCACTTTTCCCATGGTGTCGCCGCTGACAGTGTCGGCCACCGAGGCGCCTGCCTACTCTCGGATCACCCCGCTGGCAGGCGTAGCCAAAGAATCCTGTCTGCATCAGGAAATGCCGACCCGCGGGCGACCCGATCCCTTGCAACGGAGCAGCACCATGAACATCTCGAACAAGCATCTGCACCTGCTGGCCGCCACCGCGCTGGCAACCGGCGCGGGCGTGGCGGCAACCGCCTCGGCGATGACCGCCCAGGAGCTGGCGCAGGGCTATCAGGTGGCGGCGCTCGACCAGCACGCCAAGGCCGCCGAAGGCAAGTGCGGCGAAGGCAAATGTGGCGCCGACAAGGCCCGGCAGGGCACGGCCGCGGGCAAGCAGGCCGAAGGCAGGTGCGGCGAAGGCAAGTGCGGCGCCGGCAAGGCCCGGTCGGGATCGGCGAAGACGGCCGGGAAGAGCGGAAACAAGGCTGCCGAAGGCCGCTGTGGCGGCCACGACAAGTCCAGCGAAGGCAGCTGCGGTGCCAGGCACTGAGCCCGTGCCGATGCATGCCGCCCGGCTGCCGCTGCCCGCGGCGGCGGCCGGGCTGGGCCTGCGCCGCGCCCTGATCGAGGCGTTGCGCGACGCGCCGGCAGGCGATTTCGACTTCCTGGAGTGCGCGCCGGAGAACTGGATCCATGTCGGTGGCCGCGTCGGCGAGGCGCTGGCCGAGCTTGGTGCGCGGCACCGCCTGAGCTGCCACGGGCTGTCGCTGTCGCTGGGCGGCACGACGCCCCTGGACACCCGGCTGCTGCGCCAGATCGGCCGTTTCCTCGACCATCACCAGGTCCCGCTGTACAGCGAACACCTGAGCTACTGCAGCGACGCCGGCCATCTGTACGACCTGCTGCCGATTCCCTTCACCGAAGAGGCGGTCCGCCATACCGCCAACCGCATCGCCCAGGTACAGGACATGCTCGGTCGCCGCATCGCGGTGGAGAACGTCTCCTACTACCTGGCACCGGAGCCCGCGATGGACGAACTTTCATTCACCAATGCGGTGCTGGAGGAAGCCGACTGCGACCTGCTGCTGGACGTCAACAACGTGCATGTCAATGCGTTCAACCATCACTACGATGCCGATGCGTTCATCGCCGGGGTACCGGCGGCACGCATCGTCTGCCTGCATGTCGCCGGTCACCATGACGAAGCACCCGACCTGAAGATCGATACCCACGGAGCACCGGTGAGCGGTCCGGTGTGGGAACTGCTGGACCGGACCTATGCCCTGATCGGTCCCCGCCCGACGGTGCTGGAACGTGACTTCGACATTCCGCCCTATCCGCAGCTGCGCGCGGAGCTGGAGATGATCCGTCGCCTGCAGGCCCGCCACCACGGAGCACCCCATGGCTGAGACACCCTGCCGCCTGCATGCACAGCAGCACGCGCTGACCCGCTACCTGCGTGCCCCGGATACCGCGACGGTACCTGCCGGGCTGGATCCACGCCGGGTGGCGATCTACCGCCGGCTGCTGTTCGACAACCTGCTCGGGCTGCTGCGCAACGGCTTTCCGGTCAGCACGGCGCTGCTGGGCGAAGCGGCATGGGCCGCGCTGGTGCGGCGCTTCTACGCCGGCCACCATAGCCAGGCTCCGCTGTTCACCGAGCTGGCCGCGGAATTCGTGCAGTGGCTGCAGGCGCAGCCGGACCTGCCGCATCCAGCGTTGGCCGAGCTGGCGCATTACGAATGGGTGGAAACCGCGCTCCACCAGCTTGATGCCTGTCCGTTGCCATCCCTGCAGGGGGACGATGCGGCGACGTTGCCGCTGCAGCGCTCGCCGCTGGCCTGGCCCCTGCTGTACCGCTGGCCGGTCCATCGGCTGGGCGCGGCCGACGCGCCTGCCACGCCACCGCCGCAGCCAACCGCGCTGCTGGCCCGCCGCGACGCCCAAGGCGATGTGCGCTTCTCGTTGCTGGGCACGCTGGCGGTACAGCTGCTGGACGACATCGGCCGCACGCCCGGCCAGGACGGCCGCTACTACCTGCGGCAACTGGAGCGGCGCAACGGATTGGCCGGCGAGGCACTGGAAGCCAGCGGTATCGCGCTGTTGCGACAGTTCGGCGAGCAGGCGGTGATCGGCGTGGCGACCGCGCCGCGCCCCGACGCCCCCACCCAGCGAGGTTCGACACCATGCCAATGACGTCCGTGCCGTTGCGTTCCATGCCCACCCAGCTCGCGCTGTTGGGCGCGTGGGTGTCCCCGCTGGGCCTGCGCCTGCTGCTGGCGTGGGAGTTCTTCGAATCGGGGCTGGAGAAATGGCGGGGCGAGAACTGGTTCGCCGCGATCCAGGACGATTTCCCGCTCCCGTTCAACCTGATCCCTGCCGACCTGAACTGGTCCATGGCCGCCACCGTGGAGCTGGTCGGCGCCGCCTGCCTGCTGTTCGGCCTGGCCACCCGCCTGGCCGCGGCCAGCCTGCTGCTGGTGACCGTGGTCGCCACCGCCGCGGTGCACTGGCCGATGGACTGGGACAGCCTGCGTGCGCTGGCCATGGGCTATGCGATCACCGACGGCGGATTCGGCAACTACAAGCTGCCGCTGCTGTTCGTGGCGATGCTGCTGCCGCTGATCTTCAATGGCGGCGGACGGCTCAGCGTGGACGCGTTGCTGCGTGGCGATACGCCGCCGGCGCTGCATCCGGCCAGCACGCCGCTGCTGCTGGTGGCCATGGCCCTGCCGCTGGCGTGGCTGCTGCCGGCGCTGGGCCTCGCCAGCCTCGGTGCAGGCGTGGCGCGCCTGGCCTGGCTCGGTTGGCGGGGGCGGCGCGACCGGACCTGTTAGAATTTGCACCATGACCGACGCCCCCCTGCCCTGCCCGGCCGCCACCGCCGTTCCTGCCGTCGCGCACCGTGCCATGGCCCAACGCTTCCGCGGTTTCCTGCCGGTGGTGGTGGACGTGGAGACCGGCGGCTTCGACTGCCAGCGCAACGCGCTGCTGGAGATCGCCGCGGTCCCGATCGAGATGGACGACAACGGCCTGCTGTATCCGGGGCAGACCGCCAGCGCGCACGTGGTGCCGGCGGAGGGCCTGGAAATCGATCCGAAGTCGCTGGAGGTGACCGGAATCATCCTCGACCATCCGTTCCGGTTGGCCAAGGAAGAGAAGCAGGCGCTGGACCACATCTTCAATCCGGTGCGCGCGGCGATGAAGAAGCATGGCTGCCAGCGTGCGATCCTGGTCGGGCACAACGCGCATTTCGACCTCGGTTTCATCAATGCAGCGGTGGCGCGGGTCGGCCACAAGCGCAACCCGTTCCATCCGTTCAGCGTGTTCGACACCGTGACCCTGGCCGGCATCGCCTATGGCCAGACGGTGCTGGCGCGCGCCGCCGCCGCCGCGGGCCTGGAATGGGATGCCAGCGAAGCGCACAGCGCGGTCTACGACACCGAACAGACCGCGCGCCTGTTCTGCACCATCGCCAACGCCTGGCCGGCACCGCCCAGGTAACACCGGGCTGCCCGGCGAGGGGTTCAGGAACTGCCGCGACGCGGTGCCATCGTGGGCGCCGGCCAGTGCACCACGGCTTCCAGCCCCCCTTCCGGGCGATTGTGCAGCGTCACCCGCGCGCCGTCCTTTTCCGCGAGTGCGCGGGCGATGGTCAGGCCAAGGCCGGCGCCACCGGTCTGCCGCGAACGCGAGGTCTCCAGGCGCACGAACGGATCGAATACGCTGCACAGCTCCGCTTCGGCCAGGCCGGGTCCCTCGTCGCGGATACGCACCCGGATTCCGTCGCCATCATGCTCGGCCTGCACGCTGGCGCGCGCGCCATACATCAGCGCGTTGTCGAGCAGGTTCGAGAACAGCCGGCGCATCGCCAGCGGGCGCACCATCAGCACCGCACCGCAACCGCCGTCGAAACGTGCGTCGGCGCCCGCCTCGACCGCGTCCTCGACCAGGCTTTCCAGCAGTGAATCAAGGTCCAGCGCGGCGCGCTGCTCGGCGCTTTCGGCGCTGCGCGCCAGCTCCAGGCCTTCGCCGATCAGCGCCTGCATGGCCGCGAGGTCGCCGATCAGGCGCTCGCGCAGAGTGGGATCGCCGACGTTCTCCAGCCGCAGCCGCAGCCGGGTCACCGGCGTCTGCAGGTCATGGGTGATCGCCGCGAGCATGTGGGTACGCTCGGACAGATGCCGCTGCAGCTGCTGCTGCATGGCATTGAACGCTTCGGCGGCGCGCCGCACTTCCAGCGGACCGGTCAGCGCCATCGGCTCGCGATGCAGGTCCACGCCCAGCTGCTGGGCGGCGGCCGCCATCCGTCGCAGCGGCGCGCTGGCCATCCGTGCGACCACGTAGGCGAGCACCGCGATCGCCAGTACCAGCAGGGTCAGGAACAGCGGATCGACCGCCAGCACGCCGTTGTGCGCCACGGCGGGCGACTCCAGTGCCAGTTCCAGCGGCGCGCCATCCGACAGCGCCAGCTGCACGATGCGGCAGCGTGGCGGGATGAAGGCCGGATCGCGTTCGTGCGCCGGTTTGCGGCGGTGTCCCTCGGACGGTGGCGGCAGCAGGTCACCCAGGCGCGGAAGGCAGGCCCGGAACGAAGTGAAATGCACCTGGGCACCGGCCACCGGGCCCGGCCGCGCGGCCAGCACGTCCATCAGCGCGCCGTCCTCGCGGCCGCTGCGGACATCGGGCGGCAGCCGGCGCACGCTGGGACCGCCGGCCGCCAGCAGCCGTTCGCGCAGTTCCGGATTGCCATCGAGCAGGTTCACGTAGCCCTGCAGGCGATCGGCGATGCGGTTGAGGTTCTGGCGTTCGAACTCCTGCTGGCGTTTGGCGCCGGCCAGCAGGGTCGCGCCGATCGCGGCCACGCCCATTCCCAGCAGCAGGGTCACGAACAGGCGCCCGACCATCGACGACAGGAAGCGGCGCAGCCGGTTCATTCCAGCGTCACCGCCGTGGCCAGCACGTAGCCTTCGTTGCGAACGGTCTTGATCAGGCCATCCGGCCCACCGTCATCGCCGAGCTTGTTGCGCAGCCGGCTGACCTGCAGGTCGATCGCACGATCCTGCGATTCGTAGTTGCGGCCACTGCTCAGCGCCACCAGCTGCTCGCGCGAGAGCACCTTGTTGGCATGCGCGACGAACACCCGCAGCAGCCGGAACTCCGCACCGGACAACACCACCACGCGGCCATCGGGATCGACCAGGTGGCGATGCTCGACGTCGAAGGTCCAGCGCGAGAAACGCGCACGGCGGATGGCCAGCGGCTCGAGGTTGGCCGGCAGCGCCTCGGTCCGGCGCAGCACGTTGCGGATGCGCGCCAGCAGCTCGCGCGGCTCGAAGGGCTTGGCCAGGTAATCGTCGGCGCCCATTTCAAGGCCGAGCACGCGGTCGATCGGTTCGGCGCGTGCGGTGAGCATGATGACCGGCGTGGCCGAACGCGCGCGCAGGTCGCGGCACAGGGTCAGGCCGTCCTCGCGCGGCAGGTTGAGGTCGAGCACGATCAGGTCCACGTGCTCGCGCTCCAGCACCTGGCGCATCGCACCGCCATCGGCGGCGGTGCTGACCTGGTAGCCGGCGCGGCCGAGCTGTTCGGCCAGCAGGCTGCGGATGTCGTTGTCGTCATCGACGATGAGCAGGCGATGCATCGGGTTCACGGTCTCCATGACGGCATCATCCCCTGTCGGCAGCTGAACCGCACGCGCGCCCATGCGTTGCAGTGTATCCAGGGCCGGCGGGGATACAGATCGAAACATGCCGGGTGCGCCCATGTTACACACGGACACATGCCGAGGATTGAGCGCGCGGCCGAAGCTTCCGCACACTGTCGGCGACGCCGCGATGCGGCCTGCCGAGTAGACCCGACGTGAACTTCCGACTGCTGCCCAAGACCCGTCGTGGTCGCCTGTTGCTGACCGCCGCCGTGGCAACGCTGCTGGCGCTGGTGCTGTGGTTCGCGCTGCGCAGGCCGGCGGCGCCGCCGGTGGCGACTTCTCCGGTCACCCGCGGCGACATCGAACAGACCGTCGACGCCACCGGCGTCATCGATGCCTTCAAGCTGGTCAGCGTCGGCGCGCAGGCGTCCGGCCAGGTCAGGACGCTGAAGGTGCAACTGGGCGATACGGTCAAGCAGGGCGACCTGATCGCCGAGATCGACGCCACCACCCAGCAGAACACCGTGCTCAACGCGCAGGCGGCGCTGGACCAGGTCAAGGCGCAGCGCGCGGTGCAGCAGGCCAGCCTGCGCGAGGCCGAACTGAACTTCGCACGCCAGCAGCAGATGCTCGCCGCTGAAGCCACCTCGCGCCAGGAATACGATGCCGCCGAAGCGGCGTTGAAGACCGCGCGCGCGCAGATCCAGTCTTCCGACGCACAGATCAAGGGGCGCGAAACCGAACTTGGCACCGCCCGCGCCAACCTGGCCTATACCCGCATCACCGCGCCGATGGACGGCACGGTGGTGGCGGTGGTGACCGAAGAAGGCCGCACGGTGAACGCCAACCAGACCGCGCCGACCATCGTGATGCTGGCGCGCCTGGACGTGGTGACCGTCAACGCCGAGATCTCCGAAGCCGACGTGGTCAAGATCAAGGCCGGCATGCCGGTGTACTTCACCACCCTCGGCGATCCCGACCGCAGGTACCACGCCACGCTGCGGCAGATCAATCCGGCGCCGGCATCGATCGCCAACGACAGTTCGTCCAGCTCCAGTTCGTCCAGTTCCAGCTCCAGCAGCGCGGTGTACTACAACGCGTTGTTCGACGTGGAGAATCCGGACGGTACGCTGCGCATCGACATGACCGCGCAGGTTTCCGTGCTGCTCAGGCAGGCCAGGGGCGTGCTGACGGTTCCGACGGTGGCGCTGGGCGCGAAGACCCGCGATGGCCAGCAGGTGGTGCGCGTGGTCGGTGCCGACGGCCAGCCGCAGCCGCGCAGGGTCAAGGTCGGGATCAACAATGGCGCCATCGCGGAGATCGTCTCCGGGCTGGCCGAAGGCGAGCGCGTGGTGGTCGGCGAAGGCGGCGGCGCGGGTGCGTCGAGCGGTCCGTCCAGCCGTGGCGCCGGCATGCGCATGGGCCCGGGCATGGGACCGCGTCGATGAGCACGACCGCATCCCCTGCTCCGCCGACGGGTGTCCAGGCCAGCGACGGCCCGGCATTGCTGCGGCTGCGCGAGCTGCGCCGCGAGTTTCCCGCCGGTGAGAACACCATCGCGGTGCTGCGCGACGTCAACCTGGACATCCATGCCGGCGAGATGGTCGCCATCGTCGGCCAGTCCGGCTCGGGCAAGTCCACGCTGATGAACATCCTCGGCTGCCTGGACCGGCCGACCCGTGGCAGCTACCAGGTGGCCGGCCGCGAAACCGGCCGGATGGACCCGGACGAACTGGCCGAGCTGCGCCGCGGACATTTCGGCTTCATCTTCCAGCGTTATCACCTGCTCGGCGACCTGGACGCGCGTGGCAACGTCGAAGTGCCGGCGATCTATGCCGGCAACCCCGGGCAACAGCGCAGCGCGCGCGCGATCCAGCTGCTGCAGCGGCTCGGCCTCGGCGACCGCATGGGCCACCGGCCGGGCCAGCTGTCCGGCGGCCAGCAGCAGCGCGTGTCGATCGCGCGGGCGCTGATGAACGGCGGCGAGGTGATTCTCGCCGACGAACCGACCGGCGCGCTGGACACGCGTTCGGGCGAGGAAGTCATGGGCATCCTCGGCGAGCTGCATGCCGAAGGCCATACCATCATCATCGTCACCCACGACATGAGCGTGGCCGAACACGCGCAGCGCATCATCGAGATCCGCGACGGCGAGATCATCGCCGACCGCATCAACGACAATGCGCCGAGCTACCGGGCGCAGCGCGCACCGAGCATCGACGCCGGCAGCGGCACCAGCTGGCGCGCGGCATGCGACCGCTTCACCGAAGCGTTCCGCATGGCCCTGCTGGCGATGAACGCGCATCGCCTGCGTACCTTCCTGACCATGCTCGGCATCATCATCGGCATCGCCTCGGTGGTGTCGGTGGTCGCGCTCGGCAACGGTTCGCAGCAGCAGATCCTGCAGAACATCAGTTCGCTGGGCACCAATACCATCGACGTGTATCCCGGCCGCGGCTTCGGCGACATGCGCTCGGCACGGGTGCAGACACTCAAGGCCAGCGATGCCGAGGCACTGGCGCGCCAGAGCTACGTGGACAGCGCGACGCCGAACGTGTCCACGTCGGTCACCGCGCGCTACCGCAACCTCTCGGCGACCGCGCAGGTCAGCGGTGTCGGCGAGCAGTTCTTCCGGGTCAAGGGCGTCGGCCTGGTCAGCGGCAGCTTCTTCGATGCCGATGCGGTGAAGTCGCTGGCGCAGGTCGCGGTCATCGACGAGAACACGAAGACCCAGTTTTTCCCCGACAGCGATCCGGTCGGCCAGGTGATCCTGCTCGGCAACGTGCCGGCGCGCGTGGTCGGCGTGGCCAAGCGGCAGAACTTCGGTGGCGGCAACAGCAGCAGCCTCGGCGTGTGGGTGCCGCACACCACGGCGATGTCGCGCATGCTTGGGCAGAACTACATCTCCGGCATCACCGTCCGGGTCGCCGACGATACACCAATGGACGCGGCGCAGGCGGCGATCACCCACCTGCTCACGCTGCGCCATGGCACCGAGGATTTCTTCCTCAGCAACAGCGCGGAGATCCGCGAGACCATCGAGCAGACCACGCGCACGATGACCCTGCTGATCGGCGCGATCGCGGCCATCGCGCTGCTGGTCGGCGGCATCGGGGTGATGAACATCATGCTGGTGTCGGTCACCGAACGCACCCGCGAAATCGGCGTGCGCATGGCCGTCGGCGCGCGGCAGAGCGACATCCGCCAGCAGTTCCTGATCGAGGCGGTGCTGGTCTGCCTGCTTGGTGGCCTGATCGGCGTCGGCCTCGCGCTGGGCCTGGGCTGGGCGTTCGCACGCTTCTCCTCCGATTTCCAGATGGTGTTCTCCACGGCTTCGATCATCGCCGCGTTCGCCTGTTCCACCTTGATCGGCGTGGCCTTCGGCTTCCTGCCCGCGCGCAGCGCCGCACAGCTGGATCCAGTCGAAGCCCTGGCCCGCGAATGAGATATCCCATGACCTACGCATGCCTGTTCCCCCGCCGCCTGCTGCTGGCCAGCGCCCTGCTCGCATCGCTTGCCGGCTGTGCCAGCGTCGGACGCTATCCGGTGCCACCGGCCACCGTTCCTTCCAGCTACGGCACGCACGGCAGCAGCCTGGGCCCTGCTGGCGACCTGCCGCGCAGCAGCCTGGAGCAACCGCGCGCCGACGTACGCGCGGACCGCTGGTGGTCCGGCTTCGGCGACCCGCGCCTGGACCGGCTGGTCGCCCGCGTGCTGGAAGCGAACAGCGACCTGGCGGTGGCCGGTCTCAACGTACAGCGTGCGCGGCTGCAGGCCGGGCTGGCCAGCAACGCGCTGCTGCCGCAGCCCAGCCTGTCCGGGATCAGCGCGAGCACCTCGCGCGCGATCGACCGCGGCGACGATTGGCAGCGTTCGGGTGATTACAGCACCGGCGTGTCGCTGCAGTGGGAGGTGGACCTGTGGGGCCGCCTGCGCACCCAGCGCGACATCGCCGCATGGTCGGCGCAGGCCAGCGAGGAAGACCTGCAGAACACCGCGCTCATCGTCATCGGCGATGCCGCGAACTACTACTGGAACCTGGGTTATCTCAACCAGTCGATCACCGCCGGGCGTGCCGACCTGGAACGGCTGCAGCGCACCCTGGAGCTGGTGCAGGCGCGCAACGACGCCGGTGCGGCATCGGGCATGGAAGTACGCCAGGCGCGGCAGAGCCTGGAGGCGCAGCGTTCCAGCCAGAGCGCGCTGGAACAGCGCCGCGTGGAGGCGCGCAACGCGCTGACCGTCCTGCTCGATGGCCAGCCGTGGCCGCAGGCCGACGAGCCCCAGGACCTGGACGGTGCGCGCAGCCCTGCCATCGGCGCCGGACTGCCCGCCGACCTGCTGGCGCGCCGTCCCGACCTGCGCGCAGCGGAGCTGCGGCTGCGCAACAGCCTCAGGCAGATCCACGTCACCGCCACCAGCTACTACCCGACGCTGAGCCTCACCGGCAGCGTCGGTACCAGCGGCCCGAGCCTGGGCGATGTGCTGCGCAACCCGGTGGCCACGCTCGGCGCGGGCCTGGCCCTGCCCTTCCTCAACCTGCAGCGCGCGCAGCTGGACACCGACCTGGCCGGCACCGATTACCAGATCGCCGCGACCGGCTTCCGCGCCACGCTGCACGCCGCGCTGGCCGAAGTGGACAATGCGTTGTCGGCGCGCGAACAGCTGGCGGTGCAGGTCGCGGCCTCGCAGGCTTCATTCGACGAGGCGGTGGCGGTGGAACGCGCCGAGGAAGTGCGCTACCGCGTTGGCGCCACCGACCTGCGCACCTGGCTGCAGGCGCAGCAGACCCGGCGCCAGGCCGAACTCGCGCTTGCCGGCGTACGCCAGAGCCAGCTGGCCAACGACGTAACCCTGTTCAAGGCGCTGGGTGGCAGCGCGGGATGAGCGGAACCCGCGCTCGATGACACGCCGGGGACGCCAGCTCAACCGCGCTGGCGTACTGCTTCGAACAGGCTGACGCCCGCGGCGACCGAGACGTTCAGGCTCTCGATTTCACCCGGCATCGGGATCTTGACCAGACCGTCGCAGTTCTCGCGGGTGAGCCGGCGCAGGCCATCGGCTTCGCCGCCCAGCACCAGCGCGATGTTGCCCTTCAGGTCCAGATCGTAGAGCGATCCGCTGGCTTCACCGGCCAGGCCATAGATCCAGACGCCCAGCTTCTGCAGGTCCTTCAGGCAGCGCGACAGGTTGGTCACCGCCACCACCGGGATGCGATCGGCGGCACCGGCCGAGGTCTTGCGCACGGTGGCGTTCACCGTGGCCGACTTGTCCTTGGGGATGATCACCGCCGTGGCGCCCGCGGCGGCGGCACTGCGCAGGCATGCACCGAGGTTGTGCGGATCCTGTACTTCATCGAGCACCAGCAGCAGCGCCCTGCCTTCGGCGGCTTCCACCAGCCCTTCCAGTTCGTTCTCGCCATAGGTGCGCGCGGCGGCGTAACGCGCGGCGACGCCCTGGTGGCGTACCGATCCGCCCACGCCGTCCAGCGCCTGCGCAGTGACCCGGCGCACGTCGATGCCCTTGCGGCGGGCGTTTTCCTCGATCTCGGTCAGGCGCGGATTCTTCGCACCGGCTTCGACCAGGACCTCGCGGACGTTCTCCGCATCGTTTTCGATGGAGGAGGCGACGGCGTTGACGCCGACGATCCACTGGCTGTTCTTGCTCATGCAGGGCGTGACCGGAAAGGGGGTGCCCATGTTAGAGCATCGGTGGGCCGACTGCCCGGGAGCGCGGCCTGCGGGTCAGCTGGCGGGATGGACTTCGCCGCGCCTGCACGGGGGGGGGGGCGCAGCCGACCATGAGTCGGCTCTACAGAGGCCCCTCAGCGGCTCTGCGGCGGCCAGTGCGGGGTGTCGTGGTCCGGGTGCTGATGGGACACCAGCCGCGAGAGGTATTCCGTGCTCTCGATGTCCTCCTCGGTGCGGGTGGCCGACAGCGCGGCCAGCGTACCGAGGAACGGCAACCGGGCCTCGATCCCGTACTGGCGCTGCGGTGGCAGGCGCTCGGGCTGGTCGAACGCACCGGCGGCCACGGCCGTGCCGTTGGGCGCTTCATAGGTCAGCGGCGTCCCGCAGTCGGCGCAGAAGCCGCGCCTTACCAGGTTCGACGACTGGAAGTGCCGGGGCGCGCCACGTGTCCAGGCGAACTGTACGCCACGGACCGATACCAGCGGCGCGTAATGGCCACCGAAGGCTTTCTGGCACATGCGGCAATGACAGATCGAGCTTTCGGGGATCTCGCCGCGCACCTGGAAGCGGACGGCACCGCACTGGCAGCCGCCGCTGTATTCGGTTTGACCCTGCATGGAGCCTCCTTGGTGATGCCGGCCAGCGGCCGGCATCCATCCGGGTTGTGGACGGCAACGCGCCCGCCGTCAGTACTGCTTCTTGCCGCGCCTGGCCGGCTTGCCACGCTCCGGCAGCGGCGCCAGGCCGGCGCCCTCTTCTTCCTCGCCCTTGTGCTCGACCATGCGGAAATCGATCTTGCGCTCTTCCATGCTGGCCTTCAGCACCAGGATGCGCACGCTGTCGCCCAGCCGGTAACTGGTTCCGCGGCGTTCGCCGCTGAGCGTCTTGCGCACCGCATCGAACCGGTAATAGTCATGCGGCAGCTGGGTGACGTGCACCAGCCCCTGTACCTTGGAATCGGTCAGCTCGACGAACAGGCCGAAGCTGGTCACGCCACTGATCACGCCGTCGAACTGGCCGCCGACGTGCTTTTCCATCCAGGCGGCCCGGTAGCGCTCGTCGACCTCGCGCTCGGCTTCGTCGGCCCGGCGCTCGCGTTCGGAGCACTGCAGCGCCAGCGCGGCCATTTCGCGCGCCGTATAGGTGAACCTGTCCACCCGCGCGCCGCTCAGCGCGTGCTTGATCGCGCGGTGCACCAGCAGGTCCGGGTAACGCCGGATCGGTGAAGTGAAGTGGGCATACGCTTCCAGCGCCAGGCCGAAGTGGCCGGCATTGTCCGGGCTGTACACCGCCATGCTCTGGCTGCGCAGCAGCACCGATTCCAGCAGCGCGGCATCCGGGCGGTCGCGGATCTTCTTCAGCAGCTTCGTGTAATCGCCCGGCTGCACCTTCGACCACGGCGGCAGGCTCAGCTTGAATTCCTTCAGGAACTCCAGCAGGTCGGCGTACTTGGATTCCGGCGGCTTCTCATGGATGCGGTACGGCGCGGGGACCTGCTGCGCCAGCAGGTAGCGGGCGGCCTCCACGTTGGCGGCGATCATGCACTCTTCGATCAGCTTGTGCGCGTCGTTGCGGACCAGCATGCCGGCCTGGGTGACCTCGCCGCGGTTGTCCAGCACGAAACGGACTTCGCTGGTTTCGAATTCGATCGCACCGCGACGCGTACGTGCCTTCGAGAGTACCTGGTACAGCTGGTGCAGGCGCTGCACCTGCGGCAGCACCGGCGCGATGGCCGCCTTCGCCGCAGGATCATCCTCGCCTACCGCCTGCCATACCTGGGTATAGGTCAGCCGTGCATGGGAATTCATCACTGCTTCGTAGAAACGCGAACCACTGACCTGTCCTTCGCGGTCGACCTGCATGTCGCAGACGAAACACATGCGGTCGACCTTCGGCATCAGCGAGCAGATGCCGTTGGACAGCGTTTCCGGCAGCATCGGGACCACGAAACCCGGGAAATACACCGACGTCGCGCGCTTCTGCGCTTCGTCATCCAGGGGCGTGCCGGGACGGACGTAGTTGGATACATCGGCGATCGCCACCACCAGGCGGAAACCTTCGGCGTTCGGTTCGCAGTACACCGCATCGTCGAAGTCCTTGGCGTCTTCGCCATCGATGGTGACCAGCGGCATGCTGCGCAGGTCCACGCGATTGCCGATCATCGCCGGCTCGACCTGCAGGGGTACCGCCGCGGCCTCGTCCAGCACCTCCTGCGGGAACTCGAACGGCAGCTCGTGGCCGTGGATGGCGGTCTCCACCACCAGCGAGGCGGTGAGCTTGTCGCCGAGCACGGCGATGATGCGGCCGATCGGCGGGCGTCGCGAACCCGGCGGCTGGGTCAGTTCGCAGACCACCAGCTGCCCGTCGGCGGCACCGCCGGCCTGATCGGCCGGAATCTGCACGTTGTGCTGTACGCGCTTGTCGTCGGGCACCACGTAGTTGATGCCCATTTCCACGCTGTAGCGACCGATCAGGCGGGTCATGCCGCGCTCGAGCACGCGGGCGATGCTGCCCTCGCGGCGGCCGCGGTGATCGATGCCGGTGACGTTGGCCAGCACCTTGTCGCCATGCATGACCTTGCGCATCTCATACGGCGGCAGGAACAGGTCGTCGCCGCCTTCCACCGGGCGCAGGAAGCCGAAGCCCTCCGGATTGGCAATGACCACGCCGGTGACCAGGTTCAACGCCTGGATCGGCGCAAAGCCGCCGCGACGGTTCTGCACCAGCTGGCCGTCGCGGACCATCGCGCCCAGCCGCCGCGACAGCGCTTCGGCACGGTCGGGCGCGGTCAGGCCAAGGCGTGCGCCCAGCTCCTCGGCGGTCTGCGGCCCTTCGCAACGCTCCAGCAGCGCGAGGATGGCCTCGCGGCTGGCGATCGGCTGCTCATATTTTTCCGCTTCGCGCGCGGCATGCGGATCGTCCACCGGGCCACCGGGCGGTGGCAGCGGACGCTTGCCCCGCGGGGACGGGGACGGCGCCGGCGCGGCGGCGCCACGGCGCGATTTGCCGCGGGGCGCGCCGGCCGGGCCGGTGGCCAGGCTTTCCGGCATCCACGGCGGCAGGCTCTTCTTCTTCGGGCCGCGCGCGGCTGCGGTATCGGTGCCTTGCGGCGGCGTGGTACGGGAGGTCTTCCCGCCCTTGCTTGGTTTTTTGGTTTTCATCGGCCTCCATGGTAGCCGCTGTCGACGTAAAGGGAGGGTCAGCGCCGCATGCCCGTCGATGGCGGAGGCAGACCGCAGGAAATCGTTGACAAGACGGTGCGCGATGCCCAGAATTGCCGGCTCTGGAAGCCCAGGTGGCGGAATTGGTAGACGCACTAGTTTCAGGTACTAGCGGGTAAAACCGTGGAGGTTCGAGTCCTCTCCTGGGCACCACTTTCCAGAACAGACAAAACCCGCGAAAGCGGGTTTTTTCGTTTCCGGAACATGACGCCAACCCTGCACGGCCGGCGCCCTCGCCACCCATTGACACCCTTCCAGGCCCCACCGCATAATTCCGCCCCTCGACGCCCAGGTGGCGGAATTGGTAGACGCACTAGTTTCAGGTACTAGCGGGTAAAACCGTGGAGGTTCGAGTCCTCTCCTGGGCACCAACGTCGAATGAAGGAAACCCGCTCCGGCGGGTTTTTTCATGCCCGCCCTACGCGTGCGGCGCTCCCGCGTCAGCCGAGCAGCGGCCTTGCCATCAGCTCCATCCCCAGTGCCAGCAGCAGGCCGAGGAAGCAGAAGCGGAACGCCCGTGCACTGATGCGGCTGCGGATGGCCTGGCCCAGCCACATGCCGGCCAGCGCCGGCACGATCGCCAGCGCGCTCAGGCCCAGCTGTGGAATCCCGAAGGCGCCGTGCAGCAGCAGCCCGGTGGTCAGCGAGATCGTCGACACGGTGAACGACAGCCCGAGCGCCTGCACCAGTTCGTCGCGATCCAGGCCAAGCGATTGCAGGTAGGGAACCGCCGGCATCACGAACACACCGGTCGCCCCGGTGACCACGCCGGACAGCGCCCCCACCAGCGGCGACAGCCATCGCTCCATCCGCGGCGGAACGCGCAACGCCGGTGCCAGCAGCGAATACAGCGCATACGCGACCAGCGCGGCGCCCAGCGCCACGCCGGACCAGCGCGCATCGGCCCGGACCAGCAGCGCCGCCGCGGCCAGCGTCGCCGCCACCACCGCCAGCAGCATCGGCCACAACCGCCGCAGCACGCGTCCCAGCGACGGCCCGGCGAATATCTGCCACAGGTTGGTGACCAGCGTCGGTACGAACAGCATCGACGCCGCGGCAACCGGCGACAACGCGCTGCCCAGCAGCCCCATCGCCACCGTCGGCAGGCCCATGCCGGTCACGCCCTTGACCACGCCGGCGAGCATGAACACCACGACCAGGAGCGCGTAGAACTGCAGGGAATCATTCATCGCCTTATTGGAGTGCCTGCGCGGCCTTGGCACAATGCGGTTTTTCCGCCCCCGCCTTCGGCCATGCCGAAGGCTGAACTGGAGGTCGCGGCATGCGGATGGATCTCACCGACCTGCGCCTGTTCCTGGCGGTGGTCGAAGCCGGCAGCATCACCGCCGGTGCGGCGCGCGCCAGCCTGGCGCTGGGCTCGGCCAGCGAACGCCTGCGCGCGATGGAGGACGACGCCGGCGTCGCGCTGCTGCGTCGCCATCCGCGTGGGGTCAGCATGACCGAAGCCGGCGAAGCGCTGGCCCACCATGCGCACCTGATCCTGCGCCAGCAATCGCTGCTGCGCGCAGAGCTCCGGGAATTCGCCAACGGTGCGCGCGGCACCCTGCACCTTTACGCCAACACCGCCGCGCTGACCGGCTTCCTGCCCGGTCGCCTGGCGCCGTGGCTGGCGCAGCGACCGCGTCTGCAGGTGGACCTCAAGGAACGCACCAGCGTGGAGATCGTGCGCGCGGTGCACGGCGGCCAGGCCGAAGCCGGCATCCTGTCGAGCATGGTCGATACCGGCGGGCTGCAGCTGCAGCCGGTGGCCGACGACCCGCTGCTGCTGATCGTGCCGCCGGCGCATCGCCTTGCCGGCCAGCGCGGCGTGCGCTTCGCCGACCTGCTCGACGACAGCTTCGTCGGGCTCGCCGACGGCAACGCATTGCAGGAACACCTGGAAGACAACGCGCGTGCGCTGGGCCGGACGTTGACGCTGCGCGTGCGCATGAAGACCTTCGAAGGCCTGTGCGGGATGGTCGGCCATGGCATCGGCATCGCGATCGTGCCGCGCTCGATCGCGCGGCAGTACAAACGCCGCTTCGGCGTCGAGACGGTGGTCATCGAAGACGCCTGGGCGCAACGGCGGCTGGGCCTGTGCTTCGCGCGATGGTCGGGCCTGTCGCGGTCGATGCAGAGCCTGCTGCTGCATCTGGGCGCAACGGCGTTGGACGATTGAAGTGAAATCCTGTTGACACAGGTCACGCTGTGCCGCACAATTCTCCTCCTGAGTCGCCCAGGTGGCGGAATTGGTAGACGCACTAGTTTCAGGTACTAGCGGGTAAAACCGTGGAGGTTCGAGTCCTCTCCTGGGCACCACGATTCAGAACAGACAAGACCCGCGAAAGCGGGTTTTTTCGTTTCCGGCTTCCGGGATGCCGGGTAGAGCCGATCCATGATCGGCTGCCCTGCGTTGCCCAAGCCGACCATGGGTCGGCTCTACCGTGCGCGGATGGGCATCGTGGCGGGTCAGTGCCCGCCCGCCGACGCCGCGCTGCCGGCGCCCGCGCCGAACGGCGGCTTGGCCAGCCACAGGAAAGTGATGATCGCCAGGAAGATCCAGCCAAGCAGGAAGAAGATGTCGTTGAAGCCCATCTGCGACGCCTGGTGGTTGATCATGGTGTTCAGTGCCGCCGCGCCATGCTGCAGGTCGCCCTGCCCCATCGCCGCGACCTGCTCCTGCATGCCGGGCTGGTACACCGAAATGTGTTCGGTCAGATCGGCGTGATGCACCTGGGTACGCCGCGCCCACAGCCAGGTCGTCAGCGATGCGGCGAAGCTGCCCCCCAGCGTGCGCAGGAACGTTGCCAGGCCTGAGCCGGCGGCGATCTCGCGACCGTCCAGGTCCGACAGCAGGATCTGCAGCACCGGCATGAAGAACAGCGCCACGCCCACGCCCATGATCAGCTGTATCCCGGCCACGTGCTGGAAGTCCACCTGCAGGTTGAAATCCGAACGCAGGAAACTGGTCATCGACAGGAACACGAACGCGATGGTCGCCAGCATGCGCATGTCGAACCGCGCCGCATACTTGCCCACGAACGGGGTCAGGATCACCGGCAGCACGCCGATCGGCGCGGTGGCCAGGCCGGCCCAGATCGCGGTATAGCCCATGTCGCGCTGCAACCACTGCGGGATCAGCAGCGCCACGCTGAAGAACGCCGCGTACGCCACCACCATCGCCAGCGTGCCGGCACGGAAATTCCGGTGGCGGAACAGCTTCAGGTCGACGATGGGATCCTTGTCGGTCAGTTCCCAGATCAGGAACACGGTCAGGGCGACCACCGCCACGCAGGCCAGCACCACGATCTTCATCGACGAGAACCAGTCCTCATCATTGCCCAGGTCCAGCACCAGCTGCAGCGCGCCGACGCCGATCACCAGGGTGACCAGGCCGACGTAATCCATCTTCGGCTTCTCGATGTGCTCCGGCCGCCCCTTCATCTGGTTGCCGACCACCAGCGCGGCGAAGATGCCCAGCGGCACGTTGATCAGGAAGATCCATTCCCAGCTGTAGTTGTCGGTGATCCAGCCACCGAGGATCGGCCCGCAGATCGGCGCGACCACGGTGATCATCGCCAGCAGCGCCAGCGCCTGCCCGCGTTTCTCGCGCGGATAGATCGACACCAGCAGCGACTGCGTGATCGGGTACATCGGGCCGGCGACGAAGCCCTGCAGTGCGCGCGACACCACCAGCATGCCCATGCTCTGCGCCAGCCCGCACAGCAGCGAGGCGATGGTGAAGGCCAGCGTCGCCCACACGAACAGCCGGGTTTCGCCGAAGCGGCGGCTCAGCCAGCCGGTCAGCGGCAACGCGATCGCGGTACTGACCGCGAACGAGGTGATGACCCACGTGGCCTGCTGCGAACTGGCGCCGAGGTTGCCGGCGATGGTCGGCAGCGAGACGTTGGCGATGGTGGTGTCGAGCACCTGCATGAACGAGGCCATCGCCAGCCCGGCAGTGGCCAGCTTGACGCTCGGTGGCAGGAACCCGGTCGCCGCACCCGGTGCGCCCGGGGCGGCTGCAGCTTGCGTGGACATGGCGACCTCAGCCCGCCTTCGCCTGCTGCGGCAGGTTGCCCTGGATGATCGTATGGATCATGTCATCGGCGTCGTGCAGCTGCCTGGCATATACGTCGGTGTCGAACACCGCGCCCGGGGTCGGCTGGCTCGGCAGCACCTCGCCCTTCTGGTCGCGCAGGCTCACTTCGGCCTTCATCGACAGGCCGATGCGCAGCGGATGATCGGCCAGCTGCTTTTCATCGATGGCGATGCGCACCGGAACGCGCTGCACGATCTTGATCCAGTTGCCGCTGGCGTTCTGCGCCGGCAGCAGCGAGAACGCCGAGCCGGTGCCCAGGCCCAGGCTGGTCACGCGACCCTTGTAATGCACGTCGCCGCCATACAGGTCCGAGCGCAGCTCCACGTCCTGGCCCAGGCGCATGTGGCGCAGCTGGGTTTCCTTGAAGTTCGCTTCCACCCACATCTGCTCGGTGGGCACCACCGCCATCAGCGCGTTGCCCGGCTGCACGCGCTGGCCGACCTGTACCGAGCGGCGGGCGATGTAACCGGTCACCGGCGAAACGATGCCGGCGCGCGCGTGGTTGAGATAGGCCTGGCGCAGCTGCGCGGCAGCAGCCTGCACATCCGGCTGGGTGGCGATCACGGTGTCGTCGACCAGCGCGCGGCTGCGCTCGACGGTTTCGCGCGAGCCGGCCACGGCCGCTTCGGCGGCGGCAAGTTCGTCACGGGCGTGCGCGAGTTCTTCATTGGAGATGGCGCCGGTGGCGGCCAGGTCCTTGCGGCGCGCGAAGTCCTCGCGAACGCGCTTGAGCGACACCTGGCGCGCGTTGAGGTCGGCCTGCGCGCCTTCCACGCTGCGGTACAGGCCGCGCACCTGGCGCACGGTACCGGCGAGGTTGGCTTCGGCCTGCTGCAACGCCACTTCGGTGTCGGCCGGATCCAGCTGCACCAGCAACTGGCCGCGCTCCACGCGCATGCCGTCGTCGGCGGCGATGGCCACCACGGTGCCGGTCACCAGCGGGGTGATCTGCACCTGGTTGCCCTGCACGTAGGCGTCGTCGGTCTCTTCGAACCAGCGGCCGAACATGAAATACCACAGCGCCAGTGCGGCAAGCAGCAGCACGACGATGACGAACAGGCCGCGCAGCAGCTTGCCGCGACGGCTCGGTGCGGCCGGGGCCGCGGTGTTGGGGGTCTGGCTCATGGCAGGATTCTTAGGAATGCGAGGAATCGGAAAGGGAAACGGCGCGGTCGTCGGCGGACGGCTCGAAGCCACCGCCCAGCGCCTGGCTCAGGCGCACCGAGGACAGCACCTGCTGCGACTGCAGGTCGGCCAGCTGCTGCTGCGCCTGCAGCAGCGTGGACTGCGCGGTCAGCACGTCCAGGTAGTTGCCGATGCCGGCGCGGTAGCGCTGTTCGGCCAGGCCATGCGCCGCACGTGCGGTATCCACCGCCTGCTGCTGCGACTGCGCCTGCTGCTGCAGCGAGCGCACGGCGTTGACCTGGTCGGCGACATCGCGCAGCGCGTCGATGACGGCCTGGTTGTAACCGGCCACCGCCTGGTCGTACTGCGCATCGGTGCTGTCCAGGCTGGAGCGCAACCGGCCGCCGTCGAAGATCGGCAGGCTCAGCGCCGGACCGATGTAGGCGAACGTCGAGCTGCTCTGCAGCAGGTCGCCCACGTCCGGCGCCACCACGCCGGCCAGCGCGGTGAGATTGAGGCTGGGATAGAACTTCGCCCGCGCCACCTTGATCTGCTTGCCGGCCGCTTCCACGCGCCAGCGCGCGGCGACGATGTCCGGGCGCCGCCCCAGCAGTTCGCTGGGCAGCACGCCCGGCAACTGCAGCGCCATCGGATCCAGCGGACGCGGCCGTTCGATGCGCAGGCCCCGGTCCGGGCCCTGCCCGACCAGTGCAGCCAACGCGGTGCGCCCCGCGTCGATCTGCTGCTGTGCGGCCTGCAGCTGCTGCTGCGCCGCCGGCACCCGGGTTTCGGCCTGGCGCACCTGCAGGTCGCTGTCGATCCCGGCCGCGCGACGCTGGCGGGTCAGCTGCAACGCCTTCTGCGAACGCACCAGCTCCTCCTCGGCGACATCGTGGCGCTGCCAGGCATGGTCGAGCTGCGCATAGGCGCGCGCGATGCCGGCCGAAAGATCCAGGCGCGCGGCCTGCGCATCCACCGCCGCCGCATGCGCGCTGTCCACCGCCGCTTCCCATGCGGCGCGCTTGCCACCCCACAGGTCGATGCCGTAACTGAAATCGAACGCGACCTGGCCGCTGCCGGCGTAATGTCCGCCGGTCTCGTCGCCGAGCATCGATTCGGGCAGGCGCAACCCGGTGTAGCCGCCGGACACCGACAGGCTGGGCAGGCGGTCGGCACGCGCCGAACCGATCCGCGAACTGGCCTGGCGCAGGCGCGCATCGGCCGCCTCCAGGCTCGGATGCCCGGCCAGGCCTTCGGCGATCAGGGCATCGAGCTGCGGATCGCCCAGCGCCTTCCACCAGTCCTGCGCGGGGAAGGCGGCGGCACCGAGATCGCTGGCGGACAGCGTACGTTCGCTGTGCAGCGTGTCGGCATCGAGCAACCGGCCCGTGGGTTGCAGGCCGCCACTGCTGGCGCAGCCGGCCAACGCCAGGGCAAGACCGGCCCACAGCAGGGGCCGGCCATGCCGCCATTGGAATGAGTAAGCAAGCATAGTCATGGGGTCGTCAGGGAATCGCGGATTCGGGTCAACAGGGAAAGCAGCTGTTCGCGCTCGTCGGCGTCCAGCTCGCGCATGGCGAAATCGATCACGTCCTCGCCCCGCTTCTGCAGGCGGGTCCACAGCGCGCGGCCTTCGTCGGTCAGCACGATCTGCAGGGCACGGCGATCCTGTGCATGCGGCTCGCGGCGTACGCAGCCAAGCGCCTCCAGCTTGTCCAGCAGCCGGGTCACCGCACTGGGCACCTGGTCGATGGCCCGGGCCAGTTCGTTGGCCGTGCAGGGGGCCATGCGGGACAGCACCTTCAGGCCGAGATAGTGCGCGAAGCCGAGGCCGAGCCCTTCTTCGGCCATCGACGCATCGAGCTGGCGGGCAAGGCCATCGCGGACCTGGCGCAGCAGCAGGCCGAAGCTGGGTGGGGTGGTCGTGGAGCAGATCATGGGGGAGCATTCTCTTCCAAAAAATATATTTCTCAATAGAAATATTCGATCTGGCATCGAATGCTGTGTTGCAGCAACGGGCTGGAAACGATGGCGCATACGTTAAACCCGCGCCTGGATGGCCCGGTAGTACAATCCAGCCAATGAATGACAATATCCAGCCAGTCGCCGACGACAGCTCCCTGCTCAGGCATCAGGCGCTGCACTGGTTCGAGCGCGAGGATGGGCCGGTAGCGGTCGGCTTCCGCATCGACAGTCCGACCGGCCTGGCGCATGAAGTGGACTGGCATGCCCACGCACGGGCGCAGCTGATCTGCGTGGAAAGCGGCCTGCTGACCACCCGCACGCGGCATGGCACGTGGTCGCTGGCACCGGGTTCGGCCGGCTGGATGCCGGCCGGCGAACCGCACACGGTGACCATCGATGGTCCGTTGCGCGGCTGGGGCATGGTGCTGCTGCCGTCGGCCTGCCACGACCTGCCCGCCGATCCGTGCGTGATCGGAATCTCCGGGCTGCTGCAGGCGGTGGCGCTGCGCATCTGCGAACAGGCACCGTCCCCACCGGACAGCGAACGCCAGCGGCACCTTGCCGACGTCCTGCTGGACGAAATCCGTGCCGCCCCGCGCCAGCGCATGCACCTGCCGATGCCGCGCGACCGCCGCCTGCTGCGGATCGCCGCGCAGCTGCTGGCCGATCCGGCCGACCCGCGCAGCCTGGCGCAGTGGGCGCAATGGGCGGGGCTGTCCACCCGTTCGCTGACCCGGCATTTCCGCGAGGAGACCACGCTCAGCTTCGCGCAGTGGCGGCAGCAGGCGCGGCTGGCCGAGGCCCTGCGCCAGCTCAGCGAGGGCCGCGCGGTGGCCGATATCGCCCATGCGCTGGGTTTCAGCAGCTCCAGCGCGTTCGTCACCGTGTTCCGCGGCCACTTCGGGCTGCCACCGGGACGCTACCTCGCGCGCGCCGGCCAGGGGCTGGATCCACCACGTGGCTTGGCATCCCCGGCTGCATCCGGATAATCAACGGATTGCGAGGGCGACGGCCGTCGCCGCCTCCGAACACAGGTAACAACCCCGCATGACCGATCTTGCCCGCCCCGTCTTCCACGGTTTCGAACAACTGCCGCTGCGCGAGTACGCCGAGCGCGCGTACCTGGACTACTCCATGTACGTGGTGCTGGACCGTGCGCTGCCGTTCCTCGGCGACGGCCTCAAGCCGGTGCAGCGCCGCATCATCTATTCGATGAGCGAGCTGGGACTGAACGCGGCGTCCAAGCCGAAGAAGTCCGCGCGCACCGTCGGCGACGTCATCGGTAAATACCACCCGCACGGCGACAGCGCGTGCTACGAAGCGCTGGTGCTGATGGCGCAGCCGTTTTCGTACCGCTACCCGCTGATCGAAGGCCAGGGCAACTTCGGTTCCAGCGACGACCCGAAATCGTTCGCTGCGATGCGTTACACCGAATCCAAGCTGACTCCGATCGCCGAAGTGCTGCTGGGCGAACTCGGCCAGGGCACCACCGACTGGGCACCGAATTTCGACGGCACGCTGCAGGAGCCGACCTGGATGCCGGCGCGCCTGCCGCACCTGCTGCTCAACGGCACCACCGGCATCGCCGTGGGCATGGCCACCGACGTGCCGCCGCACAACCTCAACGAGATCGTCGGCGCGCTGCTGCACCTGCTGGACGACCCGGACGCAAGCGTGCGCGACCTGTGCGGGCACGTGAAGGGACCGGACTATCCGTCCAGCGCCGAGATCATCACCCCGGCCGCCGACCTGCTGCAGATGTACGAGACCGGGCATGGCAGCGTGCGCGCGCGCGCCACCTTCCAGAAGGACAACGGCAACGTGGTGGTCACCGCCCTGCCGTTCCAGGTGTCGCCGTCGAAGGTGATCGAGCAGATCGCCGCGCAGATGCGCGCCAGGAAGCTGCCGTGGCTGGAAGACATCCGCGATGAATCCGACCATGCCAACCCGGTGCGGGTGGTGCTGGTACCGCGCTCCAGCCGCGTCGATGCCGAACAGCTGATGGGCCACCTGTTCGCCACCACCGACATGGAACGCAGCTACCGCGTCAACCTCAACGTGATCGGCCTGGATGGCCGGCCGCAGGTCAAGAACCTCAAGACCCTGCTCAGCGAATGGCTGGTGTTCCGCAGCAACACCGTGACCCGCCGCCTGCAGCACCGCCTGCAGAAGGTCGAGCGCCGCCTGCATCTGCTGGAAGGCCTGCTGGTCGCCTTCCTCAACCTGGACGAGGTGATCCACATCATCCGTACCGAGGATGAGCCGAAGGCCGCGCTGATCGCGCGTTTCGGCCTGTCCGACGACCAGGCCGAGTACATCCTCGAGACGAAGCTGAAACAGCTGGCCCGCCTGGAGGAAATGAAGATCCGCGGCGAGCAGGACGAGCTCGCACGGGAGCGCGAGAAGATCCTCGGCATCCTCGACAGCAAGGCCCGGCTGAAGAAGCTGATCAAGGACGAACTGATCGCCGATGCGAAGAAGTTCGGCGATGCACGGCGTTCGCCGCTGGTGCAGCGCCAGGCGGCGCAGGCCATCGATGAAACCGAGCTGGTGCCGAGCGAACCGATGACCGTGGTGCTGTCGGGGAAGGGCTGGATCCGCGCGGCCAAGGGACACGACGTGGATGCCTCCTCGCTGAGCTATCGCGAGGGCGATGGCCTGCTGGCCTCGGTGCGTGCGCGCAGTACCCAGCAGGTCGCGTTCCTGGACAGCGAAGGCCGTGCGTATTCCACGCCGGTGCACACGCTGCCTTCGGCGCGCGGCAACGGCGAACCCCTGACCGGGCGCTTCTCGCCGGCACCGGGCACCAGCTTCGTCACCCTGGCCAGCGCCGAGCCGGCCACGCGCTTCGTGCTGGCGTCCACCCACGGCTATGGCTTCGTGACCCGCTTCGAGAACCTGATCGGCCGCAACAAGGCCGGCAAGGCCATGCTCAACCTGTCGGCCGGCTCCTCCGTGCTGCAGCCGGCGGTGGTCGCCAACCCGGAGACCGACCGCATCGTGGCGGTGACCAGTTCGGGCAACCTGCTGGCGATCGCCGCAGCCGACCTGCCGGAACTGGACAAGGGCAAGGGCAACAAGATCATCGAGATTCCCAAGGCCAAGCTGTCCACCGAGCGCGTGGTCGCCATCGTGGCCATCGGCCCGGGGCAGACGCTGCAGGTGCGCAGCGGCCAGCGCACGATGGGCCTGAAGTTCAACGAGCTGGAGGCCTACCTGGGCACGCGCGCGACGCGTGGCCAGCTGCTGCCGCGCGGCTGGCAGAAGGTGGAAGGGCTGTCCGTGGAGTGATGGCAGGTGCCGGCCGCTGGCCGGCACGCCGGGCGCTTCCAGTATCATCGGTCGGCCATCGATGAAGGGAGCACCCAATGACCCGACACGGCATCACCCGCCGGCAACTGCTGCTGGCCGCGGGCGCGGCCCCGCTGGTCTCGCGGATCCCGTTGGGCCTGGCGCTGGAACCAGGCCCCTCCGCGGCGCCCGCCTTCGTCGAGGCGCTGATCGCACGGATGACCCTGCAGGAGAAGGCCGGGCAGCTGTCCCTGTTCGCTTCGGCAAGCCAGAACAGCGCTGCCGCGGCGGCGAATCCGGTGCAACCCACCGCGGCGGTCGGCGCGCAGCTGCAGGCCGCCCGCGACGGACGGCTGACCGGCATCTTCAACAGCTCCAACGTGCGTTTCCACGAGCGCCTGCAGGCGGCGGCGATGCAGAGCCGGCTGAAGATCCCGGTGCTGTTCGCCGCCGATGTGATCCACGGCTTCACCACGGTGTTTCCGGTACCGCTGGGCGAATCGGCCAGCTTCGAACCGGAGCTGGCGCGGCGTACCGCCCGGGCGGCGGCACGCGAAGCCACCGCGGTCGGCATCGACTGGACCTTCGCGCCGATGGTGGACGTCAGCCGCGATGCGCGCTGGGGCCGCGGCGTCGAAGGCAGCGGCGAGGACGTGCTGCTGGGACGGCGCATGGCCGAAGCACGCGTGCGCGGCTTCCAGGGCGACCGCGGACTGCAGGATCCCGAGGCGCTCGTGGCCTGCCCCAAGCACTTCTGCGCCTATGGCGCCGCCGAAGGCGGCCTCGACTACAACACCGTCGACATCTCCGAACGGGTGTTGCGGCAGACCTATTTTCCGCCGTTCCAGGCGGCGTTCGATGCCGATGCCATGACCACCATGGCGTCCTTCAACGAGATCTCCGGCGTGCCCGCCACCGGCAACAGGTGGCTGCTGGACGATGTGCTGCGCGGCGAATGGGATTTCCGCGGCGTGGTGGTATCGGACTACACCGGCGACAAGGAACTGGTGGCGCACGGCTTCGCCCGCGACCTCCGCGATGCGGCGCGGCTGGCGATCCTGGCCGGCGTGGACATCAGCATGCAGAGCGGCCTGTACCTGGAATACCTGCCCGGCCTGGTGGAAAGCGGCGACGTGCCGATGTCCACGGTCGATGCGTCGGTGCGTCGCGTGCTGCAGTTGAAGGCGCGGCTCGGGCTGTTCGATGATCCGTTCCGGCGTATCCGCACCGCCGCGCCATCGCGCCAGCGCCGGCCGGAAACGCTGCAGCTGGCGCGCGAGGCGGCACGCAGGTCGGCGGTGCTCCTGCGCAACCAGGGCGACGTGCTGCCGCTGCGCCGCGATGGGCAGCGCATCGCGTTGATCGGTCCGGCCGCGCAGGACTGGGACAGCACGAAGGGGCCGTGGGTCCTGTTCGGCGGCGACGATTCGGCCAGCGACCTGGCCACCGGAATGAAGCAGGCCATGGCCGACGCGGGCGCGTTGGACGTCGTGCCCGGTTGCGGCTACCACCAGCCGGTGGCCGGAGGCCTGCAGGCCGCGGTCGAGGCCGCGCGCCAGGCCGACGTCGTGGTCATGGCGCTGGGCGAATCGCGTGATGATTCCGGCGAGGCGCGCTCGCGCACCGCCATCACCCTGCCGCCGGTGCAGATGGAACTGCTGCGCGCGGTCGCGGCGACAGGCAGGCCGGTGGTCGTGGTGCTGGCCACGGGCCGCGCGCTGGCCCTGGCCGACATGGTGCCGATGGCGGACGCGATCCTGGTGGCCTGGTTCCTCGGCTCGGCCTCGGGCGTGGCGCTGGCCGACATCCTGTTCGGGCAATCCGGGCCGTGCGGGCGTTTACCGGTGAGCTTCCCGCGCGAACCGGGACAGGTGCCCTACTACTACGACCGCAAGAACACCGGGCGTCCGGACCCGACGCCGGCGGCGCTGTCCAACTACACCACGCACTACACCGGCATTCCGAACTCGGCGCTGTTTCCGTTCGGCCACGGCCTGACCTATGGCAGGGTCGAGTACGTGTCGCTGGATGCAGGCGATGGCCGGCTCAGCGCCGACGGCGCGCTGACCGTCCGCGCCACCCTGCGCAACAGCGGCAGCCGGGCCGCCGAGGAAGTAGTGCAGCTGTACGTGCACGACCGCGCGGCCAGCATCACCCGGCCGGCGCAGGAACTGAAGGATTTCAGGAAGGTGGCGATCGAAGCCGGGGCACAGGTCGACGTCGAGTTCCAGCTGCGACGTGAGGACCTGCTGTTCGTCGGCACGGCGCTGGTGCCCACCGTCGAGCCGGGTGTCTTCGATGTATGGGTCGCCCCATCGGCCGAAGTCGAAGGACTGCACGCCACCTTCGAACTGCTGGCCTGAGCGGCATCCGGCATCGGCATCCCCATCGCGGGGATGCGCGAGCCGGATCGGCGTCGTGCCGCCTCAGTGCGACGGTGTGCCGCTGCTGTCGATCTTGCTGAGCTGGTACAGCTCCAGGCCGATGCGCTGGATCAGGCCAAGCTGCTGCTCCAGCCACCAGGCATGGTCTTCCTCGGTGTCCTTGAGCTGCGCAAGCAGGATGTCGCGGCTCACGTAATCGCCGCTGGCTTCGCACAGCTTCATGCCGGCGGCGAGACGGTTGCGAACGGCGTATTCGGTATCCAGGTCCTTGCGCAGCATCTCTTCCACGGTCACGCCGGGCTCGAACGCGTGCGGGCGCATGTCCGGGTCGCCGCCAAGGAACAGGATCCGGCGCAGCAGCGCGTCGGCGTGCTGGGTTTCCTCTTCCATTTCGTGGTTCAGGCGTTCGTACAGCGCGAACAGTCCCTGGTCTTCGTAACGGCGCGAATGGATGAAGTACTGGTCGCGCGCGGCAAGTTCGCCGCGCAGCAGTTCCTTCAGGCAGGCAATGACGTCCGGGTTGCCTTTCATGGGTGGGGGCTCCTGTGTCTCGATGCCGCCCATGGTGCCCTATCCGGAAAGCCGGTGATCTAATCGGAATCAGTCGCAGTCGCGCCCTGCCTGCGATGCGCACTGCAGGGTGGATACAATCGCCGATCCTTACCCTGCAAGGAACGCCCATGCGTCGCTGGCTTTTCCGACTGTGCTGGCTGCTGTTGCTGCTGGCCCTGTCCGTGGTCGTGCTGGCCGGGTGGCTGCTGCGTGGCAGCCTGGCGACACTGGATGGCCAGGCGTCATTGCCCGGGCTGCAGTCGCCGGTCACCGTCAGCCGCGATGCGCTGGGCGTGGTGACCATCGACGGTGCCAGCCACGCCGACGTGCTGCGCGCGCTTGGCCACGTGCACGCACAGGAACGCGGTTTCGAGATGGACCTGATGCGCCGCAGCGCGGCCGGCGAACTGGCTGCCCTGTTCGGACCGGCCGCGGTCGAGCTCGACAAGCGCATGCGCGTGCACCGCTTTCGCCACCGCGCGGCGCAGCAGGCGGTCAGCGATGAACTCCAGGCCTACGTGGACGGCGTGAACCAGGGACTTTCAGACCTGCGCGTGCGTCCGTGGCCGTACCTGCTGCTGCGCCAGCGGCCCGCGCCCTGGCAGGCCAGCGACAGCCTGCTGGCCGGCTACGCCATGTATGCCGACCTGCAGGATCCTGCGAACCATAACGAACTGGCTTTCAGCCGGCTGCGCGCGGTGATGCCACCGGCGTTGTACGCACTGTTGAGCCATGACGGCAGCAGCTGGGATGCGCCGTTGGCCGGCACCGCGCGCGGCGATGCGGTGCTGCCGACGGCCGACGTGCTGGACCTGCGCCAGGCCTCCGTCGCGCCGGTGGCGGCCCACGCGGAGCCGGACGTGCACGGCAGCAACAACTTCGCCGTGGCGGGTGCGGTCACCGCCGACGGCCGCGCCATCCTGGCCGACGACATGCACCTGGGCCTGCGCGCGCCGAACATCTGGTTCCGCGTGCGGCTGCGCTATCCGGATCCGCAGGCGCCGGGGGGCAAGGTCGATGTCAGCGGCTTCTCGCTGCCGGGGCTGCCGGCCATCATCGTCGGCAGCAACGGCCACGTGGCCTGGGGGTTCACCAACAGCTACATCGACACCGCTGATTTCAAGCGGATTGCCGCGGGAACGGCGCTGGCCGGCTTCCGCGAACGCATCGAGGTGGCCGGCGGCGAAGCGGTGGAGTTCACCGTGCAGGAGAGCGAATGGGGTCCGGTACTGCACCGGCATGCCGATGGCAGCGCCGATGCGCTGCGCTGGGTCGCGCACCTGCCGGGGGCGGTCGGCCTTGGATTGGCCGACATGGCGCGCGCGGCGGACCTGGAGCAGGCGCTGGAAATCGCCGACCGTGCGCGCATCCCGGCGCAGAACCTGCTGCTGGCCGACAGCAGCGGGCGCATCGCGTGGCGGCTGATCGGCGCGCGTCCCGCGCGTGCAGCGGGCTGCCTGCCTGTCGGGCCGCGCAGCGCCGAACCGTCCGCCTGCGCGCCGTGGGACATCCGCAGCGATGCCGCGCCAACGATCGTCGATCCGCCGGCGCAGCGCCTGTGGACCGCCAATGGACGCGTGCTCGACGGCACCGATCTGCAGGCGGCCGGCGACGGTGGCTACGACCTGGGCGCGCGCGGCGCCCAGATCCGCGATGCCCTGCAGGCGCGTGCGTCGTTCTCCGAACACGACCTGCTGGCCATCCAGCTCGATGACCGGGCCGTGTTCCTGCAACGCTGGCATGGGCTGCTGCGCCAGGTGATCGAACACTCGGACGACCCCGCGCTGCAGCGACTGGAAGTTGCCACACGGCAGTGGGATGGCCGCGCTTCGGTGGATTCGGTGGGCTACCGGATCGTGCGCGGGTTCCGCGGCATGGTGCTGGACGAGGTGGCCGGCGGGCTGCTTGCACCGGCAAGGCAGGCGCTGGGCGATGCCTGGCTGGAGCCGCGACTGGCCCAGTTCGAAGGCGTGCTGTGGCCGCTGCTGAGCGAGCGCCCGGCACACTTGCTGCCGCCGGGCCACGCCAGCTGGGAGGCGTTGCTGGCCGGCGTCGCCCAGCGCCTGGAAGCCGATCTTTCGGCGCAGGGACCGCTGCAGGAACGGTCCTGGGGCGAACGCAACACCGCTGCGATCTGCCATCCGCTCAGCCGTGCGCTGCCGGTCATGGCGCGACGCTGGCTGTGCATGCCAGCCGAGCCGTTGCCGGGCGATGCCAACATGCCACGCGTACAGGGGCCTGCCTTCGGCGCCTCGCAGCGCATGGTGGTCTCACCCGGGCATGAAGCCGACGGGATGATCCACATGCCCGGGGGCCAGAGCGGACACCCACTGTCACCGTTCTGGGCGGCCGGGCACGAGGACTACGTGCACGGACGGCCGACGCCGTTCCTGCCGGGGCCGGCACGGCACACGTTGAGGCTCGTGCCGGGCAGGTAGTGCCCGGCTGGTCCGTCGGTGCCCCCTTCGGGTCAAGCCAGTGCGTGCTCGTGCACGCCGGCGATGGCGCGACCGGACGGGTCGGCCGCTGCGGCGAAACTGGCATCCCAGGCAATCGCCGCCGGCGAAGAACAGGCGATCGACTTGCCGCCGGGCACGGTTCCAGCCGCTGCATGGCTGGGGAAGAACTGCTCGAACAGATGACGGTAGTAGTACGCCTCCCTGGTCTGAGGCGGGTTGTGCGGAAAGCGCTTGTCGGCGGCGGCCAGCACGCGGTCGCTGACCTGCGCCTCGGCATGCGCCTTCAGTCCGTCGATCCAGCCGTAACCCACGCCATCGCTGAACTGCTCCTTCTGCCGCCACAGGATGCTCTGCGGCAGGTAACCCTCGAACGCGGCGCGCAGCATCGCCTTCTCGATCCGGCGCCCCCCTGCCGCTTCGCTGCCGACCATCTTGTGCGCGGCATCCATGCGCATCGCCACGTCGAGGAATTCGCGGTCCAGGAACGGTACCCTCGGCTCCACGCCCCAGGCCATCATCGACTTGTTGGCACGCAGGCAGTCGTAGGTGTGCAGGGCATCGAGCTTGCGCACCAGTTCGTCATGGAACTCGCGCGCATCGGGCGCCTTGTGGAAATAGAGGTAGCCGCCGAAGATCTCGTCGCTGCCTTCGCCGGACAACACCATCTTCACCCCCATCGCCTTGATCCGTCGCGCCAGCAGGAACATCGGCGTGGAGGCACGGATGGTGGTGACGTCGTAGGTCTCGATGTGGCGGATCACCTCCGGCAGCACGTCCAGGCCTTCCTCGACGGTGTATTCGAAGCCATGGTGCACGGTGCCGAGCGCTTCGGCGGCCACCGCGGCAGCAGCCAGGTCCGGCGATCCCCGCAGGCCGATGGCGAAGGAATGCAGGCGCGGCCACCAGGCCTCGCTTTCGCCGCCGTCCTCGATCCGCCTGCGCGCATGGCGTGCCGCCACCGCCGCCACCAGCGAAGAATCCAGCCCACCCGACAGCAGCACGCCATATGGCACGTCGCTCATCAGCTGGCGCTCCACCGCGCGCTCGAAAGCTTCGCGCAGCCCGGCCAGGTCCACCGGCGTGCCCTGCACCGCATCGTAGTCGCGCCATGCCGGCTGGTAGTAACGGACCAGCTCACCGCTGGCACTGTCGTAGTAATGCCCGGGCGGAAACTGCGCGGCGTCGGCGCAGGTATCGACCAGTGCCTTGAGCTCGGAGGCGACCCGCAGCCGTCCCTGGGCGTCATGGCCCCAGTACAGCGGCACCACGCCGATCGGGTCGCGCGCCACCAGCACGCGGCTGGCGGCCTTGTCCCACAGCGCGAAAGCGAAGATGCCGTTGAGCCGCTCCAGCCAGCGCGCCGGTTCGCCTTCGCGGTACAGGGCGTTGATGACCTCGCAATCCGAGCCGGTCTGGAAAGCGTAGCCCTGGGCCAGCCCGGCCTTCAGCTGCCGGTGGTTGTAGATCTCGCCGTTCACCGCCAGGGCCAGCTGGCGATCTTCGGACAGCAGCGGCTGCGAACCGCCCGCGGGATCGACGATGGCCAGCCGCTCGTGGACCAGCAGCGCGCCCTCGTCCAGGTACACGCCACTCCAGTCCGGCCCGCGATGGCGCTGCCGCTGGGACGCTTCCAGCGCATGGCGGCGCAGGGCGGGAAGGTCGTCGCCGGCCTGCAGGCCGAAGATTCCGAAGATCGAACACATGGTGGAACTCCTGGGTGTGGGGGTATACGTGGCGGATGGGCGTAACCGGCCAACCTTGCCCGGGAGTACAGCCGGGCACAAAAAAAACCCGCATCGGCCGATGCGGGTTTCTGGTGTCCGGGTGTCGTGTTGCTTTATCTACCCTGGGCGCAGTCCCGCATCGGCCGCGCACGATTATTCGCGCGCAGATTGGTGCGGTTGCTGGTGTTGACGGCGGTGGCCAGGTGGCGGTGCATGGATCGAACGTACAGCGCCCGCGCGGCGCGTGCAACAGTTGCGTTGGCAATCAAGGGCCGGCGAACGGCGAAGCCCCTCGTGGCTGGCGCAGGTGGATGCTGGGGCTGGCCGGGCGGTCAGGCTGGACGGGACACGCCCACAAGCACATCCATGTGGGGCTCGTTTCGCGCCATCCATGGCGCTCAACGGTCCCGTCCAGCCTGACCGCCCGGCCGCTGACGGTTTCCCGTTGCCGCCAGCCACGTAGAAAAAATGAAAAGCGGTAGAGCGGGTCCATGACCCGCTCAGGAGCGTGACGACCAACGGTCGTCACCCACCGAAGGTGGCGGAAACTAATCTCCCCCACGCCGATGCTCTTGCCATGGCCGCCATGGACCTGTCGACGGTGGGGCGGGTCGGGTTGGCGGGACCGTTGAGCGTCATGGATGGCGCGAAACGAGCCCCACATGGATGTGCTCGTGGGCGTGTCCCGCCAACCCGACCCGCCCTACCCCATCCCGGAAGTCCGGCTGTTGCCGTTGCTGTTGCCGTTGCCGTTGCTGTTGCCTGTGGCAACCGCCGGGCCCAGCCCGGCATATCCTTCAGACCAGCAGGCGCTCGATCAGCCGCTGGTACAGCCCCGGCAGCGCCTCGAGGTCGGCGACGCGCACGTTCTCGTCGACCTGGTGGATGGATGCGTTCACCGGCCCGATTTCGATGCACTGCGCGCCGAGCGGCGCGATGAAGCGCGCGTCCGACGTGCCACCGCCCGTGCTTTCTTCCGGTGCGCGGCCGATATGCCCGGCCAGCACCGCGCGCGCGGCGGCGCGCAACGTTCCTTCCGGGGTATGGAACGGCTCGCCGCTGCGATGCCATGCCAGCGTGTACTGCAGCGCATGACGATCCAGCAGCGCCACGATCTCCGCTTCCAGCCGCGAAGCATCCCAGTGCGGGTTGTAGCGCAGATTGAAATCCACCTGCAGCTCGCCGGGAATCACGTTGTTGGCCCCGGTGCCGGCATGGATGTTGGACACCTGCAGGCTGGTCGGCGGAAAACTCTCGAAGCCCTCGTCCCAATGACGCGCGGTCAACTCGGCCAGCGCCGCGGCCGCCTGGTGGATCGGGTTGCGCGCTTTTTCCGGATAGGCGACATGCCCCTGCACGCCCTGCACCCGCAACCGCGCGGACAGGCTGCCACGACGACCGACACGCAGCAGGTCGCCCAGCACCGCGGTGGACGACGGCTCGCCGGTGATGCACCAGTCGATGCGCTGGTCACGCTCGGCGAACAGGCGCGCGACGCGGCGCACCCCATCGATGGCATCGCCTTCCTCGTCGCTGGTCAGCAGCACGGCGAGCGTTCCGCCATGCCCGGGATGCGCGGCGACGAACTGCTCCGCCGCCACCACGAAGGCGGCCACGCTGCCCTTCATGTCCGCCGCACCACGGCCATACAGCACGCCGTCGCGTACCTCCGGCACGAACGGATCGCTCTGCCATGCCTCGCGCGGTCCCGGCGGCACCACGTCGGTATGGCCGAGCAGCACCAGCACCGGCGCGCCGCTGCCATGCGTGGCCCACAGGTTGTCGACCTCGCCCAGGCGCAGGTGTTCGCAGTCGAAGCCGGCAGCCTGCAGGCGCGCACCGATCAGCGCCTGGCAACCGGCATCGTCGGGCGTCACCGACGGCCGCGCGATGAGTTCGCAGGCGAGCTCGAAGACCGCGCTCACGCACCCACTCCGAATCGCGCCTTGAAGCCGTTGTCGCTGAACCCCTGGCTGGCCCTGCCATCGTCGGTCACCACCAGCGGCCGCTTGATCAGCTGCGGATGCTCGCGCAGCAGCAGCTTCCATTCGGCGTCGGTGGCCGCGGCCTTGCGGTTGTCCGGCAGCTGCCGCCAGGTGGTGGACGACCTGTTGACCATCGCGCCCAGGCCACCCAGCTGCGCGCCCCACTCCAGCAGCGTTTCCGGGCTGGGCGGATTGTCGCGGTAGTCGACGAAGGTGTACGGCACGCCGAAGCGGTCCAGCCACCGGGTTGCCTTCCTGCAGGTATCGCAGTTCTTCAGACCGTAGACCGTGGTAGCCATCGCGGTCAGTCGGCCAGGCCGCGCAGCAGGTCGTTGACGCTGGTCTTGCCGCGCGTCTTCGCATCCACCTGCTTGACGATCACCGCGCAGTACAGCGAATGCGTACCGTCCCGGGACGGCAGCGACCCGGACACCACCACGCTGTAGGGCGGGATGTAGCCGTAGCTGATCTCGCCGGTGGCACGGTTGTAGATGCGGGTGCTCTGGCTGAGGAACACGCCCATGCCGATCACGCTGTGATGGCCGACGACCACGCCTTCGACCACTTCCGAACGCGCGCCGATGAAGCAATGGTCCTCGATGATGGTCGGGCTGGCCTGCAGCGGTTCCAGCACGCCACCGATCCCGGCGCCGCCGGACAGGTGGCAGTGCTGGCCGATCTGCGCGCACGAGCCCACGGTGGCCCAGGTATCGACCATGGTGCCTTCGCCAACGTAGGCGCCGATGTTGGTGAAGCTCGGCATCAGCACCACGTCCTTGCCGAAGTACGTGCCACGGCGGGCGATGGCGCCGGGCACCACGCGCACGCCGCCACGACGGAACCTGGCTTCATCGTAGCCGGCGAAACGCGACTCCACCTTGTCCCAGAACGGAGCCGGGCGCGCATCCACCACCGCCATGTCGTTGACGCGGAAATACAGCAGCACCGCCTTCTTCAGCCATTCGTTGACCTTCCAGCCGCCATGGCCATCCGGCTCGGCGACGCGGAACTCGCCGCTTTCCAGGCCATCGATCACGCGGTTGACCAGCGGCCGCGTCGAGCCTTCCAGCTCATGCGGGGTGAGCGTGGCACGGCGATCGAAGGCGCTTTCGATACCGAACTTCAGTTCCGCCACGCCCGGTGCCGGCGGCTTGCGCAGCGATTTGCGTGCGATCGCCTCGGCGCGCACGTTCTCGGCCGGCGCCTTGCCCACCACGGCCTTGCGGGCAACCACCTTCTTCGCCGCGGGCGTGCCGGCAACCGGCTTCTTCGCAACGGCCTTCTTCGCGACCGCCTTGCTGGCGGCGGCCTTGCCGACGGTGTTCTTTTTCGCCGCCGGGGTCCTGGCGGTGGCGGTCTTCTTGTTCGGCTTGGTGGCCATCAGGGGGTATCTCCGGTAGTGCGTTCTGGGTCCAGGCAGGCGAGCATCGCCTCCTGCAGCTGCTGCCTGGCGGATTCGTCCAGGGGGTGGTCGTGCTCATCGCTGATCACGAACGTATCTTCGGCGCGCTCTCCGAACGTGGCGATGCGCGCATCGTGCACGCGCAGGCGCTGGTTGCGCAGCACCGACGCGATATCGGCCAGCAGGCCGGGGCGGTCGGGCGCGACCAGGCTGAAACGGGTGCCGGCGCCTTCGCCGGTTTCGTCGCGGAACTCGATGCGCGGTGCGAAACGGAAATGCCGCAGCTGGCGCGGGATGGCACGGCGCGCCGGGCGCAGGCGCGCCAGGTCGCCGGACAACGCCTCGCGCAGCGCCGCTTCCAGCCGGACCGGATCGCCATCGGCGAAGCTGTCGGCCGGATTCACCTCGAAGGTATCGAAGATGGTGTCTGACGGGCCGTCGAGCACGCGCGCGCGGTGCGTCCCATAGCCCTTGCGATCCAGCGTCATCACGATCGCAGCGAACAGGCCATCGCGATCCGGCGAATGCACGAAGACTTCCAGCGCCGGGTCGTCCGGGCTGATCGGGCGCACCCTGACCAGGGTCTGCCCGGGCCTGACCGGCACCAGCGCCCGGGTCTGCCACGCCAACTGCTCCGGGCGCAGGCGGATGAAGCTTTCATCGGGCATCACCGCGAACTGGCGGTCGATGGTGGCATCGTCATAGCCCTGCTCGCGCACCAGTTCGCGCACGTAACCCCGTGCCTCGGCCACCCGTTCGGCGGCCGGCAGCGGTGGCTCCAGTCCTTCGCGCAGCGCACGCCGGGTGGCGAAATACAGGTCGGCCAGCAGGCGGTCCTTCCACGCGTTCCACAGCTTCGGGCTGGTGCCGGCGATGTCCGCGCAGGTCAGCAGGTACAGGTGGTCCAGGCGGTCACGGCTGCCGACCAGGCTGGCGAAGCGATGGATCACGGCCGGATCGGAGATGTCCTGTTTCTGCGCGGTCACCGACATGCGCAGGTGCTGCTCGACCAGCCACTCCACCAGTCCGGTATCGGCCGTGCTGAGTTCCAGCGCCTGGCAGAACTCGCGTGCATCCATCGCCCCGAGTTCGGAATGGTCGCCGCCACGGCCCTTGGCGATGTCGTGGAACAGCCCGGCCAGCAGCAGCAGCTCGGGCCGGCGCAGGCGCGGCCACACTTCGTGCGCGATCGAAAAGCGCTCGGCGGCACGGCTGCTGGCGAAGCTGCCGATGTTACGCAGCACCATCAGCGTGTGCTGGTCCACGGTATAGACATGGAACAGATCGAACTGCATGCGCCCGCTGACCTGTGCGAACGCCGGAATCCACTGCCCGAGCACGCCCAGCCGGGCCATGCGCGAAAGCGTATCGACCGGGCGTGCGCTGCGCAGCAGGGCGAGGAACTGCTGGCGCGCGCCCGGCCCGGCCTGCCTGAAATCCGGCAGCTGCGGCAGCGCCTCGGCCAGCGCACGCGCGGTCAGCGAGTGCAGGCCACGCACCTGCGGATTGTTGGCCCAGCTGGCGAACAGCGCGAAGACTTCGCCGATGTCATCGCGCGGCCAGCGGGCATCGTTGGCGGCCAGGTAACCGCGACGCAGCGAGAAGCCCACCGTCAGCGGTTCGGGCAACGCTTCGCCATCGAACTGTTCCTCGAAACGCTGCAGCAGGCGATCGCTGATCCGGCGCACCACGGACGCGGCACGGTAGAACCCCTGCATCATCTTCTCGACGCCCAGGCTTTCGGCGTCGTCCTCGAAGCCCAGCCGCGCGGCGAGGGTTTTCTGGTAATCGAAACGCAGGCGTTCCTCGGGCCGCCCCGCCACCAGGTGCAGGCCATAGCGCAGGCCGGCCAGCACCGCGCGCTCGCGCTGCAGTGCGATGGCCTCATCGGCACCGAGGTGGCCCAGCCCGACCAGCGCTTCCATGTCGCGTACGCCGAACGCGCGCAGCGCCATCCAGCCCAGGGTGTTGATGTCGCGCAGCCCGCCGGGGCCGTCCTTCAGGTCCGGCTCCAGGTTGTCGGCGGTATCGCCGAACCGCTCGTGGCGCGCCTGCAGTTCCTCCTGCTTGGCCAGGAAGAACGCTCGCGGCGGCCACAGCGCGCCGTCATCGATGGTCCGCCGCAGCACGCGGCGGGCCTCCTCGCCCGCCGCCACCGGGCGCGCCTCGATCAGCGCGGTCAGCACGGTCTGGTCGGCGGCGGCGTCGCGGCACTGCTGCAGCGAACGCACCGCATGGCTGGCCGGCAGGCCGCAGTCCCACAGCAGCGCGAAGAAGCGCGCCAGCGCGGTTTCCACGGCAAGCTGCGCGTCCGGTTCACCCACCACCAGCACGTCGATGTCCGAATGCGGGAACAGCTCGCCGCGGCCGTAGCCCCCCACCGCGAACAACGACAGCGCATGGCCGGCCGGCAGGCAGCGCTGCCAGGCCAGGCGGATCAGGTGGTCGGCCGCGCGCGCGCGCAGGGCCAGCAGGCGTTCGATCCTGTCGCCCTGGTCGAAGCGCCGGTGCAGCCGGGCGTCGGTCTGCTGCAACGCCTGGCGTGCGGCCGCGGCCCATCCGGCATCGGTGACCGACGCCGCCGGCGTGTCCAGCAACGAACCCGCCGGCAGCATGCTCAGGCGACCTGCGATTCGCCCGGCGCCAGCGTCAGCACGTCCACGCCGGTCTCGGTGACCGCGATCATGTGCTCCCACTGCGCCGACAGCTTGCGGTCCTTGGTCACCACGGTCCAGCCATCCGGCAG
>Ga0160444_100232_pt1 | contig 46780 bp, 44 predicted proteins | sample HID1972K_E1MG_FD_108232 | JGI IMG/M metagenome (GOLD analysis project Ga0160444, IMG submission 108232) | Enriched pill bug-associated microbial communities from UW Madison campus, WI, USA - HID1972K_E1 MG | ecosystem: Host-associated > Arthropoda: Insects > Digestive system > Unclassified ... | reverse complement strand
GTTCGGGGTGGCGCGCCACCTGGTGAACCTGGAGGTGGTGAACACCTACGAGGGCACGCACGACGTGCATGCGCTGATCCTGGGGCGCGCGCAAACGGGCATCGCCGCCTTCGCGAACTGAGCATGGCGCAGTCCGCCCTGGAGGGCATCCGTGTCCTCGACCTCTCCCGCGTGCTCGCCGGCCCGTGGTGCACGCAGATCCTGGCCGACCTCGGCGCCGACGTGGTCAAGATCGAGCGGCCCGGCGTGGGCGACGACACGCGCCACTGGGGCCCGCCCTTCCTGAAGGACGCGCAGGGCCGCGACAGCGACCAGGCGAGCTACTTCACCGCCTGCAACCGCAACAAGCGCTCGGTCACGGTGGACATGGCCACGCCCGACGGCCAGGCGTTGCTGCGGCGCATGGCGGCGCAGGCCGACGTGGTGGTGGAGAACTTCAAGACCGGCGGCCTCGCGCAGTACGGCCTGGACCACGAGAGCCTGCGCGCGCTCAACCCGCGGCTGGTGTACTGCAGCGTCACCGGCTTCGGCCACGACGGCCCCTACGCCGAGCGCGCCGGCTACGACCTGATGATCCAGGCCATGAGCGGCATGATGAGCATTACCGGCCGCCCCGACGGCGAGCCCGGCGGCGGCCCGCTGCGCGTGGGCGTGGCGCTCACCGACATCTTCACCGGCGTCTATGCGTCCACCGCCATCCTCGCCGCGCTGCGCGTGCGCGAGCAGACCGGCCAGGGTCAGCACATCGACATGGCCCTGCTCGACGTCGGCATGGCCATCCTCGCCAACCAGGCCAGCGCTTTCCTCAACACCGGCACGCCGCCGCAGCGCCAGGGCAACACGCACCCCAGCCTCGCGCCCTACCAGGACTTCCCGACACAGGACGGCGCGATGCTGCTGGCGATCGGCAACAACGGCCAGTTCGCGCGCTTCTGCGAAGCCGCCGGCCGGCCCGAGTGGGCGAGCGACGAACGCTTCGCCACCAACACCCTGCGCGTGAGGCACCGCGAGGTGCTGATCCCGGTGATGGAGACGCTCACGCGTACGCGCACCACCGCCGAGTGGATCGCGCTGCTGGAAGACAAGGCCGTGCCCTGCGGCCCCATCAACGACATCGCGCAGGCCTTCGACGACGCGCAGGTCAAGGCCCGCAACCTGGCCGTGACGCTGCCGCGCGAGGCCGGCGACGGCATCGCGGCGATCACCGGCGTGGCCAGCCCGCTGCGCCTGACGGCCACCCCGCCCGTGCTGCGCCGCGCGCCGCCGGCGCTGGGGCAGCACACCGCGGAAGTGCTGGCCGAACTCGGCCTCAAGCCCGAAGAGGTCGCCGCGCTGCGCGCCGGCGGCGTGGTGTAGCCGCCCTCACAGCGCACGCCCCAGCGTCGCGATCGCGAAAACCGCGACGCCCAGCCCGAGGTTCAGGCTCACCAGCCGGCGGATGGTGTTCAGCCGCGCGGCGGCCGCGGGCCAGGTGCGCTCGGCCACGGCTCGCCGCAGCGCGCCGAAGACCGCGATGCGCAGGTAGGCGTAGATCGCGGTCATGACCAGCGCAAGGCCGAACATCGCGTGCACGCGCCAGTGCGCGGCGCCGAAGCCGCCCATGCCCCAGACCAGCACGAGCCCGCTCGCGAACAGCAGCGCGATCGCGGCCGTCACACCGGCGAAGAAGCGCGCCAGCGCGGCCGCCATCAGCGGCAGGCGCAGGGGTGGCTCCAGCGTGGCGACCGCGGCCGGCCGGACGGCGAAATGCATCGTCGCCATGCCGCCGACCCAGAAGGCGGCGGCGAGCAGGTGCAGGAGGAGCAGGAGGGCGTTCGACAGCGAGGACATGGCGCCGGCGATCAGAACACCATGCGCGTTCCGGCGCAAGCGGCGTCTCAGCGCGCGGCCGGATCCAGCAGCGCGGGGATCTCGCTGCGGCCGATGCCCAGGTCGCGCAGCTCGTGCTCGCTCATGCCGGCGAGCTGCTGCGCCTGTGCACGGCGCATGCGGCGCGCCGCCAGCACGCGGCGGCACCAGCCGGCGAGCGCGGGCAGCAGTCGGGATCTGGCGGAGGGCGCGGAAGGTGCGGTCATGAGGTTCTCCTTGGGCGAGACACCATCTTCCGGGCGCGCATGCTATTGTGGAAGTTGAGATTTCTGAGGCAAGGAATCAGGATTTCTGATGAGAGAACTCAACCTCGACCAGGTGCGCACCCTGATCGCCATCGCCGACCTGGGCACCTTCTCGGCCGCCGCGCAGGCGCTGCACCTGGCGCAGCCCACGGTCAGCCTGCACATCAGCGAGCTCGAATCGCGCCTCGGCGCGCAGCTCGTGGTGCGCGGCAGCCGCCGCGTCACGCCCACCGCCGCCGGCGCCACCCTGGTCGAGCGCGGGCGGCGCCTGCTGCGCGACGCCGACAACGCCGTCGAGGGCGTCCGGCGCCAGGCCGAGGGGCGCACCGGCCGCGTGCGGCTGGGCAGCTCGACCGGCGTGGTGGTCGACATGCTGCCGCAGGTGCTCGAGACGCTGGGTGAGCAGCAGGCGGGCATCGACGTGGAGGTCAGCATCCTGGGCTCGAACCAGGCGTTGACCCGCCTGGCCGAGGGCACGCTGGACATCGGCCTGGTGGCCGTGCCGCAGCCGCCGCTGCGCGACCTCGTGATCACGCCCTGGCGCACGCAGCCCATGATGGCCTTCCTGCCGCCGCGCTGGGAGGCGCCGCGCCGCGTCACGCCGGCCTGGCTGGCCGACAAGCCGCTGATCTTCAACGACGCCAGCACCCACATGTACCGCCTGTGCATGGAGTGGTTCGCCGCCGCCGGCCATTCGCCGCGCGCGCGCATCGAGCTCAACTACGACGCCGCCATCCGCAGCCTGGTGGCCGCCGGCTACGGCGCCGCGCTGCTGCCGCTGCAGCAGAGCACCGACGCGCCGCTCAACGAGCGCATGCAACTGCGGCCCCTGAGCCCGCGCCTGGTGCGGCGCCTGGGCATCGCGCACCGCGCGCGCGGCACGCTGGACGGCGCCACGCGGCGGGTGCTGGAGGTGCTGGGGCAGTTCAGGCAGTGAGGTCGAGCGGCGGTGCTCGCGAGATCGAAGTCAAAGGCCGAAAAGCATGATCACGATCACGATGGCTGCGTGCAGTGCGAGATAGCCGACCACCGCCATCACTCCTGCGAAGGACAGGAGGTAGGCCACGCGCCGGACGGCGCCGGGAGCGCGTGGCACACAACGCCAGTAGATCCAGACGGCCCACGCGATGAGCGCGGCCCAGACCATGGGAACCGGCAGCGGGTCCGTGGTGATCGAGGGATAGATCGTTCTTTCCAGGATCGATGCGCCCACGCCGATGGCGGGGAACATGGCGGCCCAGAGCGCGATGTGGAGGACAAGTCGCCAGGCAGGCTTCATCTCAGCGCCTCGCCCTTGAAGAAGTGCAGCGGCATGGGACTCTCCCAACCCGGTGTCTGGTAGCCCGCGACCTTGATTTCGGGGACGTAGCCCATCACGCTCCTGAGTAGCGCAGCGAGGTATGAGCTGCTGTTGTATTCGCCAGGATTCATCCGGTTCCCACGGAGCCCTGCCGGAAAACTGTACGGCGAGACGTAGCTCGAAAAATTCAATGCCTTCTTCACCAGCTCTTGAGCGAACGCACGGCGACTCATGCCATGGGGCGGCGCCAATGGGATCTTGACGACGACGGCGCCAGGCAACGAGTTCTCATACAGATTGGTCCTGATTCGCAATGCGTTCCGCAATCCGGCCTCCGCCATCGTCGGCTGTCCATCAATCACGGTGATGCCGTTGTAGGCATCGTCGATGATGAGCGAAATGTGCAAGCTGGGATGAGGCCTGCTCATCTTGCCGACGAAGCTTGCCGCAATTCGTCCATACAGCGTGAAATTCGGCTCCGAATGCTGCGCCCGAGCCACCGAGTTGGCATCTGAACTCATGTATGTCCTCCCTGTTTTTTGATCAGCGGGTCGGCGGCCTGGAAACCAGACTCCTCCCGGCCTCATCGTACCGGAGCGAACACTGTTGGATTGCAGAGCTGCAGAGCAGGCGGTTTCATACCGTCTTGTGTTCAACAAGATAGAACTTGAACTTCTCGTCTGTTCAAGCGCAAGACGGAACGTTGCGCGTGGGGGCATGCCGAAGCCACCGGGCGGCCCCCTCCGCGAATGTCCTCCGCCCTTCGGGCTCCCCCTTTACTTCGCTGCGGGGGCCACCCGGTGTCTTCGGCACAGGACACCCCGTGTCGCACCACCCGGGCCCCGCCCGATCAACCATGGCGTGTCCGGCTCACGTCGATGGCGTGCTTCGCGCAGCGAAATAAAGGGGGAGCCCGAAGGGCGGAGGACATTCGCGGAGGGAAGTACGCCGTCGGCGTGAGCCCACCCCAAGCCATCGCACACCCAAACACCCAGACGCGTCACGCGCTGAGAAACTGCGGCGCGCGACGTTCTTTTACTTTCGAATGCGAAACCGTATCAGAACACCGACAGCCCGGTACGCGCGACGAACATCTCCAGCGCCTTCATCCCCAGCAGCGAGTTCCCGGTGGCATCCAGCGCCGGCGACCACACCGCGAGCGTGAGCCGATCCGGCACCACGGCGACGATGCCGCCGCCCACGCCGCTCTTGCACGGCAGCCCGATGCGGAAGGCGAACTCGCCGGCCGCGTCGTAGGTGCCGCAGGTCAGCATCAGCGCGTTGATGCGGCGCGCCTGGCGCTCGGTGACCAGGTTCACGCCGGCCGCGAAGGGGTGCACGCCGTCGCGGCACAGGTAGCCGGTGGCGCGCGCGAGCTGCAGGCAGCTCATGCGCAGCGCGCACTGGTGGAAATACAGATCCAGCACCGCGTCGACGTCGTGGTCGAGCTTGCCGAAGCTCTTCATGAAGTTGGCCAGCGCGTAGTTGCGGTAGCCGGTCGCGGCCTCGGAGGCGGCCACCTCGTCGTCGAAGCCGATCGGCTCGCCGGCCAGCGAGGCCATGAACTCGCGCAGCTCGGCCTTGGCGTCGCGGCCGTACAGGCTCAGCAGGCGGTCCGCCACCGCGATGGCGCCGGCGTTGATGAAGGGGTTGCGCGGCTTGCCCTGCTCGTGCTCGAGCTGCACCAGCGAGTTGAAGGGATTGCCCGAGGGCTCGCGGCCGATGCGCTGCCACAGGTCCTCGCCCATGTGCTGCATCGCGCGCGTGAGCGTGAACAGCTTGGAGATGCTCTGGATCGAGAAGGGCACGGCGCCGTCGCCGGCCGCGGCTTCCTGGCCGTCGCAGGTGCGCAGCGCGATGCCGAACTGCCGGGGGTCGATGCGCGCGAGCGCCGGGATGTAGCTTGCCACCTCGCCGCCGCTGCCCAGCTGCGGCGCGATCGCGGTGGCGATGTCGTCGAGGACGGCTTGCAGGTCCATGCCGATGCCTCCGGTCAGGCCCGCGCCGGCCGGCGGTTCACCAGCACGATGCCCAGGCCCACGCCCGCCAGGGCCAGCACCAGCTGCGCCGTGAGCGGCTCGCTCAGCAGTGCGACGCCGAACACCAGCGCGAACAGCGGCGTGAGGAAGGTGAAGGAGGAAATGCGCGTGGCCGGGTAGTGCCGCAGCAGCCACATCCAGGCCAGGTAGCTGGCGAAGGCGCCGATGACGGTCTGCAGCGCGATCGAGAACCAGGCGTAGTTGGAGTAGCCGACGCCCCAGCGTTCGCCCAGTGCCAGCGACAGCAGCGGCGCGACCGCCGCGGTGACGGCGATCTGGTAGAAGAGCGTTTTTTCCGCACTGGCCGTGGCCAGGCGCGTGGTGCGGATCGCCAGCGTGGTCAGCCCCCACAGCACGCCGCCGGTCAGGGCGAGCGCGTCGCCGCCCAACTGGCGCGCGCTGCCTGTGCCGAGGCTCTCGGCGAAGGCCAGCACCACGCCGGCGAAGGCGATCGTGAGTCCCACCCACTGCACGCCGCGCAGCCGCTCGGCCGCCACGAAGCGCGGCAGCAGCAGCGCGACGACGAAGGGCGCGGTGTAGAGGAACACCGTGAGCCGCGAGGCGCTGGTGTGCTGCAGGCCGATGTAGATGCAGACGAACTCGCCGGCGAACAGCAGCCCGGCGAGCAGGCCGCCGCCCAGCGTGCCGTCGCGCTCGAACAGCTTCACGCCGCGCCGCTGGCACCACAGCCACAGCAGCAGCACCGCGCCGGCCATGCGGATCGAGGCCTGCCACAGCGGCGGCACTTCGGCGACCGTGGTCTTGATGAGGATCTGCTGCAGGCCCCAGAAGGCGCAGCAGGCGATGAGAAGGGTGGTGGCGCGGACGTCGAGGTGGTTCTTACGGTCGGGCATGCGGGTCTCCGCCGCCGATCGTAGCCCGTGCGCCGCCGGCGTGCCGGCGGCGGGCTTCAGCCGTGCTGCGCGCGGTGCGCCGCCGCGGTGGGGTGCACCCGCTGGATCGGCGCGCGCGCCACGTCGCGGCGCGCCACCTCGGCCACCTCGCGCATCAGCGCGCGACCGTCCCAGTCGGTGGGCCAGCCCCGCCACAGGCGCAGCGCGCCGTTGACGAACACCGCCTCGATCTGGTCGCGGTTGGCGAAGCGCACCAGCTCCCAGGTGAGGTCCCAACTCGGAACGAACTCCGGCACGTCCAGGTCCAGCAGCAGGAAGTCGGCCGCCAGCCCCGGCGCGATGCGGCCGGTGAGCGCGCCCAGGCCGGCCGCCTCGGCGCCGCGGTGCGTGGCGTGGTCCATCCACAGCCAGCCGGCGCCGCAGGAGGCGTCGCCGCTGGCCAGCCCGTGGGCGATGCGCTGCGTGGCCTCGGCCGCGTCCATCAGCCGCAGGCCGTCGGCGCGCGTGCCGTCGGTGCCCAGGCCGAAGGGCACGCCCAGGGTGTGCAGCAGCCCGGCGTCGAGCACCGCGTTGCCCTTCCACTGGCTGGCCACCGGGTTGTAGGCCACCGCGGCGCCGCTGTCGCGCAGCAGGCCGAACTCGCGCGGCGTGAGCAGCGTGCAGTGCGCCAGCAGCGCGGCCTCGTGCAGCGCGCCGGCGGCGCGCAGCAGCTCCAGCGGACGCAGGCCGCGCGCGACCAGCGAGCGCTCGATGGCCACCAGGTGCTCGTTGACGTGGGTCTGGAAGCGTCGGCCCGCCTCGCGCGCCAGCGCCGCCGCGTCGTGCAGCATGCGGTCGCTCGCGGCCTCGGGGAGGGAGATGGCGAGCGAGGGGTGCACCAGCGGATCGTGCTCGAAGCGGGCCAGGAAGGCGGCCGCCGCGGCGCGGATGCCGGCCGCCTCGTCCTCGCTCGCGCCGGCGTCGTTGCAGATCATGCCCAGCACGCAGCGGATGCCCGCTTCATGCGCGGCCTGCGCCACGGCGTCCAGGCCCACGGCCGAGCGCGTGCCGGCGTCCACCACGGTGGTGAAGCCGCCGCGCAGCGATTCCAGCGCCGCCAGCTTGGCCGACAGGTAGGCGGCGCGCTCGTCCAGCGCGGCTTCCATCGGCACCCAGATGCGGCGGAAGATCTCCGAGGGCTCGCCGAAGGCCAGCGCCTTGCCGAAGGACTGCGTCAGGTGGGTGTGGGTGTCGATCAGGCCCGGCATCATCAGCCGGCGCGGCAGCTGCAGCGGCGCCAGCGACGGATGCTCCGCGCGCAGCTGCGCCAGCGGCGCGACCTGCGCGAAGCGGCCCTGCCGCACGCGCACGCCCATGCCCTCGCAGGGGCCCTCGGGCAGCAGCAGCCATTCGGGCGCGAGCAGCCATTCGTCGCGGTCGGTGGGGAAGTCGGAAGCGTTCATGTCGTCTCGTTCTCGAAAGGGGCGCGCTCAGCCCAGCAGCAGCCAGGCGAACCAGATGCCCACCGCCAGCAGCAGCAGCGACACCATGCGCTGCAGCCGGCGCAACGCCAGCCCCGCGGCGGCGCGGCGGCCGGCCAGCGCGCCGGCCAGCAGCAGCACGCCGCACAGCCCGGCCAGCCGCAGGTCCAGCCGGCCCTCGAGGCCGTGCACCGCGCTGCTGGCCAGCGCCACCGGCAGCTGGATCGCCTGCGCCGCCACCACCGCGAAGGGCAGCGGCTGGCGCAGCAGCATCAGCAGCGGCAGCAGCAGCACCGGCCCGCCGGTGCCGGTGAGGGCGGAGCCCACGCCCACCGCGAGGCCGAGCAGCGCCAGCGCCGCGGTGCCCAGCGCCGGCCCGGGCGCCGCGGCGTGCGACGGCGCGGCCAACCCGCGCCAGCCGGCGAACAGCACCAGCGCCGTGACCGCGGCCAGCAGCGCGTTGCCGGGCAGCCAGCGCACCAGCAGCGCGCCGCCGGCCGCGCCGGCCAGCGCGCCGGCCAGCAGCGGCACGCAGCCGGCGGCCTGCGCGCCGTGGCCGCGCAGGGCCCGCAGCGCCGCCAGCCCCGGGAGCGCGAAGGCCAGCGAGGCCGCGGCCACCGCCTGCGCCGGCGGCACCTCGCCCAGGCGCGTGAGCAGCGGCACCAGCAGCACGCCGCCGATGCCGCTGGCGCCGATCAGCGCGCCGGCCAGCAGCACGGCGGGCGCGACGATCCAGAGGCTGGCGGCGGCGATCATCGGCGCTCGCGGCTCATTCGACCTGGATGCCGGCCTTGGCGACCACGTCCTGGATCGTCTGCCGTTCCCTGGCCAGGTACTCGCCGAAGGCCGGGCCGCTGATGAGCACCGGACGCACCGCGATCTCGCCGAGCTTGCGCACCACCTCGGCGTCCTTCAGCGTGGTCTCGACCGCGCGCACCAGCTGCGCCGCGATCGGCGCGGGCACGCCGGCGGGCGCGAGCAGGCCCAGCCAGGCATCGACCTCCAGGCCCTGCAGCTGCGGCGTTTCCGCCAGCGCCGGCACCTCGGGCGCGCTGGGTGCGCGCGTCTTCGAGGTCACACCATAGGCCCTGACCTTGCCGTCGCGGATGAAGGGCTGCGCCAGCGACAGCGGCAGCACCGCCAGGTCGAGCTGGCCGCCGGCCACGTCGGTGAGCACCTGCGGCCCCGACTTGTAGGGCACGTGCACGATGTCCAGGCCCGCGCGCTGGCGGATCAACTCGGCCGTCACGTGCAGCGAGGTGCCCACGCCGTCGGTGCCGAAGTTGAGCTTGCCCGGCTGCGCCTTGATCTGCTCGATGAGCTGCGCCATGTCCGCCGGTGCCAGGCTGCTGCGCCCGACCAGCACGAAGGGCGAGGTGCCCACGGTGGCGATCGGCACGAAGTCCTTGAAGGTGTCGTAGCGCACCGCCTTCGGCGCCACCAGCGGCGCCACGTTGAGCGGGCTGGCCACCGCGAACAGCAGCGTGTAGCCGTCGGCCGGCGAGCGCGCGGCCTTCTGCGTGCCGATGGTGCCGGCCGCGCCGGCGACGTTCTCGATCACCACCGGCTGGCCGAGCGCCTCGCCCAGCTTCACGTGCAGCAGCCGCGCGGTGGCGTCCACGCCGCCGCCGGCCGCGAACGGCACAATCATCGTGACCGGCTTGGCCGGATAGGTCTGGGCATGGACCGCCAGGGCGGCGGCGCCCAGGGCGAGTGAGGCGGTCAAGGTACGGAAGAAGGCACGGGCAGCAGACATGGTCGTTTCCTCGGTTGGATGGGACATGGACAAAGCACCCTGATGGTGCGGACAATACTCGTTATGACAAGTTATGACAAGCAGTGCAAACCCTGTGCCAGCCTCGCGCGGAGGTGCCGCCATGGCTGAGCTTCCGCAGTCCCTGCATGCGCGGCTGCGCGACGCGCTGCGCGGCGCCATACTCGAAGGACGGCTGCGCCCCGGCGACAAGCTGCCCTCCGAATCGGAGCTGATCGCCTCCGAAGGCGTGAGCCGCATCACCGTGCGGCAGGCGCTGGGCGCGCTGCAGGCGGAGGGGCTGATCGTCAAGCTGCACGGAAAGGGTGCGTTCGTGTCCCAACCGCGTGCGGCGCAGAGCCTGGAACGGCTGCAGGGCCTGCACGAGGCGCTGGGCGGCGCGCAGCACGCGGTGAGCAGCCGGCGCCTGGCCTGGCGCGAGGTGAGGGCGCCGGCGGCGGTGGCGCGGCAGCTGCAGTTGCCCGCCGGCAGCACGGTCTACCACCTGCAGACGCTGCGCTACCTCGACCGGCAGCCGCTGTCGGTCAACAGCTCCTACATCGTCGGCGCCCTGGGCGCGAAGCTGGCGCGCGTGGACTTCTCGCAGCGCGACCTGATCGAGGCCTTCGAGCACGAGGGCGGCCAGCGCATCGGCGAGGCGCAGCTGGAGATCGGCGCCGGCCTGGCGCGCGCGCAGGACGCGAAGCTGCTCGGCATCGAGGCCGGCGCGCCGGTGCTGCAGGTCGAGCGCGTGGTGCACGCGGCCGATGGCCCGCCGGTGCATGCGGAAATCGCCGTCTACCGCGCCGACACCTTCCGCTATCGACTGACGCTGCGGCGCTGAAGTGAAACCCACCCCCGTTGCTTGCTCACTTCGTGTAGCCGCCTTCGGGCGGCCGCCGGAGGCGGCTGCTCTTCGAGGCCGTCCAAGCCCGCGCAGGCGGGCTTGGAGCCGCGGCCCTCAGCCCCTCTAGGGGGCGCACCCAGCGGCCCGGCCAAGCCGGTCCCGCGGGTGCCCGCGAACAGGCCTGGCTGCGCCGGCCCTTGGGTTTCATGCGTCTTGGATGGCGCGACGCACGCAGAACTCGCGAACGCCATGGCGCATGGGGCACACTGCGCGCATGAGCGCTTCCATCCCCGTCATCGACGTCGCCGACCTCGCCGGCGGCGATCCCGCCGTGCGGCGCCGCATCGCGGCCGAGATCGGCGCCGCCTGCCGCGGCACCGGCTTCTTCGCGATCACCGGCCACGGCGTGCCGCCGGCGCTGCTGGACGATGCCTTCGCCGCCAGCCGCGAATTCTTCGCCCAGGACGCGGCCGCCAAGCGCGAACTGGCGATCGGCGATCTGGGCCACAACCGCGGCTACGTCGGCCTGGGCGTCGAGGCGCTGGACGAGAAGCGCGGCGCCGACCAGAAGGAGGCCTTCAACCTGATCTGGACCGACGCGCAGACCCGCCCACCCAACGCCTGGCCCGCATTGCCCGGCTGGCGCGAGCGGGTGCAAGCCTACTTCGACGCCGTGCTCGCGGCCGCGCGGCGCTTGCACGCGGGCTTCGCGCTGGACCTGGGCCTGGCCGAGGACTTCTTCGCCGACAAGATCGACCGCCCGCTGGCCACGCTGCGCTTCCTGCACTACCCGCCGGCCGCGCCGGGCGCCGGCGACACCCTGGGCGCCGGCACGCACACCGACTACGGCAACGTCACGCTGCTGGCCACCGACGGCGTGGCCGGCCTGCAGGTGCGCACGCGCGACGGCACCTGGCTGGACGCACCCTCGGTGCCCGGCGCCTTCATCTGCAACATCGGCGACTGCCTGATGCGCTGGACCAACGACGTCTACGTCTCCACGCCGCACCGCGTGGCGCGGCCGGTGCAGGAGCGCTATTCGATCGCGCTCTTTCTCGACCCGAACCCCGAGGCGCTGGTCAGCGCCATCCCCTCCTGCGTGCCGGACGGCGAGGCGCCGCGCTACGCGCCGATCACGGCGCACGACTACCTGCAGTCGCGCTTCGCGGCGACCTACGGCACGCCGGGCTGAGCGGCGGAAGACGGCGCGCGCGCGACAGTCCGCGGCCCGTTCCCAACGGTGTGCGCCGCGCGCCGCTGAAAGAATGGGCTCATGCAAGACACCGTCACCGAAGTCCTGGCGGACGAAGCCGCCATCGTCGCCGCCGCGCATGCGCTGCGCGAGGAATCCGTCGCCATGCTCCGTGCGCTGGTGCGCCATCCCTCCCTGCTGGGCCAGGAGCAGGGCGCGCAGCAGTTCATGGTCGAGGCCTTCGGCGCGCTGGGGCTGAAGGTGGACCAGTTCCAGATCGACGAGGCCAAGCTGCGCGCGCACCCGGCCTATTCGCCGTCGATCGTCTCCTACGACGGCCGCACGAACGTGGTGGGCATCCACCGCCCGCAGGGCCCCTTCAAGGGCAACTCGCTGATCTTCAACGGCCACATCGACGTGGTGCCCACCGGGGCCGAGGTGCTGTGGACGCATCCGCCCTTCTCGGGCCACGTGGACGGCGACCGGCTCTACGGACGCGGCGCCTCCGACATGAAGGCCGGCATCGTGGCCTACACCATGGCCTACAAGGCGCTGCAGGCGGCGGGCCTGGAGCCCGCGTCGCCGGTGTACTTCCAATCGGTGATCGAGGAGGAATGCACCGGCAACGGCGCGCTGGCCTGCCTGGTGGAGGGCTACCGCGCCGACGCCGCGGTGATCACCGAACCGGTCGCGGCCGACGGCGTGATGACCTGCCAGATGGGTGTGCTGTGGCTGGCCATCGAGGTGTTCGGCAAGCCGGTGCACGCCTCGGTGGCGCAGACCGGCGTGGGCGCCATCGACTTCTGCCTGCACCTGTTCGGCGAACTGAAGAAGCTGGAGGCGAAATGGAATGCGCCCGGCGCGCGCTACCGCAACTTCGCGCACCACGCGCACCCGGTCAACTTCAACCTCGGCAAGATCAGCGGCGGCGAGTGGGCGTCCTCCGTGCCTTCGCACTGCCGCGCGGACATCCGGCTGGGCTTCTACCCGGACATGAAGGTGGAGAAGGTCAAGGCCGAGGTCGAGGCCCTGCTGGCCGCTGCGCACGCGGCCCACCCCGGGCACGCGGCGCTGAGCTACCGCGTGGTGTACGAGGGCTTCCAGGCCGACGGCTGCGAGGTGCCGGCCGACGCGCCCATCGTCACGGCGCTGGCCAGGTGCCACGCCGACATCGTGGGCCGCGCGCTGACGCCCACCGAGTTCACCGGCACCACCGACGCCAAGTTCTTCAACCTGTACGGCGAGACGCCGGCCATCTGCTACGGGCCCTCGGGCGGCGCGAACATCCACGGCATCGACGAGTGGGTCTCCATCGACAGCATGATGCAGACCACCGCCGTGCTGGCCGTCTTCATGGCGCGCTGGTGCGGGGTGAATCCGCGCGGCTGAAGCCGGGCCTGCAGCGCGCCGTTCAGTCCGGCTCGATGTCGCTGCGCAGGAGGTAGTGCTTCGGCGTCCTGCCCATCACGCGGCGGAACATGGCGGTGAAGGCGCTGGGGCTCTCGTAGCCCAGGTCGTAGGCCACGGTGGTCACGGCGGTGCCCTGCGACAGGCGGCGCAGCGCTTCCATGAGGCGCACCTGCTGGCGCCACAGCGTGAAGGTGATGCCCGTCTCGTCGCGGAACAGGCGCGTGAGCGTGCGCCGGCCCAGCGCGCCGAAGCGCGCCCAATACTCCAGGTCGCCTTCCTGCCCCGGGTCCGCGAGCAGGGCGCGGCAGATGCGCAGCAGGCGCGCATCGCGCGGCATGGGCACGTGCAGCGGCACCTGCGGCGCCGCGCAGATCTCGTCGAGGATCAGGCGCATCACCCGCCCGTCGCGCCCGGCCTCGTCGTACAGCAGGGGAATGTCGATGGCCTCGATGACGAGTTGGCGCAGCAGCGGCGAGACCTCGATGACGCAGCACTCGGTGGGCAGGTGCGGCGAGGCATCGGGCTGGATGTACAGCGAGCGGTTCGACACCGGCTGGCCGCGCGCGTGCATCTCGTGCTCGATGCCGCCGGGCACCCACACCGCCCGGTTCGGCGGCACCAGCCAGGCGCCGGTGGGCGTGTGCAGGGTGAACGTGCCTTTCACCGCGTACGCCAGCTGGGCGCGCGGATGCGAATGCAGCGGCACGATGAGAGAGGGCTCGGGATCGTGCTCGACAACGATCATCGAGACCGGCCGCGGAATGGACTGGTAGGCGTGAAAGGTGTCGGAGCGAATCATGCGTATGCCTGCCGGTGTGCAGAGCCGGGATGTTGACCAGGGGCCGGTGAATTGACCAGCGGGCTTCCCCGGGGGAGGGGGCTGGAGCGCACGCAAGACACATGCCACGCCGCCGCCGGCCCGGCGGCGCAAGCCCCTTCGTCAAGCGCATGTGCGCATGGCCCGCGCGCAACAGAACTCGGCTCGATCCCCGCAAACCTCGCCGGGCTTCCTTCCTAGACTGAATCCGTCTCCGACACGCACCGCACGGCACTCGCGGCGGCTCCAGTTTCCTTCCTTCTCGAGGGCTTTCCATGAAGAAACGCGACTTCCACAAGTTCATGCTCGCCGCCGGTGCCATGGGCCTGGCCGAGATTCCGCTGGGTGTCACGCTGGCGCACGGCCAGACGCGCGGCGGGACGCTCAACTCGATCGTGCAGCCCGAGCCGCCGATCCTGAACCTGGCCGTGAGCCAGCTCACGCCGACGCAGATGGTGTCGGGCAAGATCTTCCTGAGCCTGCTGACCTACGACGTCGACCTCAAGCCGCTGCCGAGCCTGGCCAGGAGCTGGACCGTCTCGCCCGACGGCAAGACCTACACCTTCCAGCTCGAGCCCAACGTGAAATGGCACGACGGCAAGCCGCTCACGGCCGACGACGTGCTCTACACCGTCAACGAGTTCCTGCCGCTCACGCACCCGCGCGCCAAGGCGCTGTTCGGCCGCTGCGAATCGATCACCGCGCCCGACGCCCACACCGTGGTGTTCAAGCTGAAGGAGCCCTTCGGCCCCTTCATCGGCGCCTTCGACATCTCGAACCTGCCGGTGATGCCCAAGCACATCTACGCGGGCACCGACGTCGTCAAGAACCCGGCCAACCTGAAGCCCATCGGCTCGGGGCCGTTCAAGCTGAAGGAGTGGGTGCGCGGCTCGCACATCCACCTGGTGCGCAACGAGGACTACTTCAAGCCGGGCCTGCCGTACCTCGACGCCATCATCTACCGCGTGGTGCCCGACGGCGCCTCGCGCGCGCTCGCGCTCGAGAACGGCACGGTGCAGCTCACGCAGTGGACAGACCTGGAGCTGTTCGACGCGAACCGCCTGGGCAAGAAGTCGAACCTGGCCGTCACCACCAAAGGCTACGAGTACTTCGCGCCGATCATGTGGCTGGAGATCAACAACCGCACGGCGCCGCTGAACGACAAGCGCTTCCGCCAGGCGGTGATGCACGCCATCGACCGCAACTTCATCAAGGACAAGATCCTCTACGGCTTCGGCAAGGTCGCGACCGGCCCGGTCAACTCCAAGACCAAGTTCTACGAGCCCAACGTCAGGAAGTACGACTTCTCGATCGCCAAGGCCACCGCGCTGCTGGACGAGATGGGCCTGAAGCCCGACGCCAAGGGCGTGCGTGCGCAAGTGCGCCTGCCCGTGTCGCCCTACGGCGAGATGGTGCAGCGCACCTGCGAGTACATCCGCCAGTCGCTGGCCAAGGTCGGCATCGCGGTGGTGCTGGAGTCGACCGACCCCGGCAGCTACACGCAGCGCATCAGCAACTGGGACTACGAGCTCAACCTGTCGTGGCTCTACCAGTTCGGAGACCCGGCCCTGGGCGTGACGCGCAACTACGTGAGCTCGAACATCCGCAAGATCCTGTTCACCAACACGGTCGGCTACGCGAACACCGAGGTCGACCGGCTGGCGGAAGCCGCGGCGGTGGAGATCGACGAGGCCAAGCGCCAGGCGCTGTACAGCGAGATGCAGAAGATCATCGTGGAAGAGGTGCCCATCGCCTGGCTGGTGGAAATGGAGTTCCCGACGATCTACGACAGGCGCATCCAGAACCTGGTGACGACGGCCATCGGCATCCACGAGAGCTTCGACACCGTGTCCTTCAAGGGCTGACGCGCAAGGGGCGAGGCAGTGCGCGGTCTATGAAATTGCAATGGCTCAAGGGGCTGGGCGCGCTCGGCGTGCGGCTCGGCAAGATGCTGGCGGTGGTCCTGCTGATCGCCATCTTCAACTTCATGCTGGTGCGCGCCGCGCCCGGCGATCCGGCCCTGGTGATCGCCGGCCAGTCCGGCGCCACCGACGAGGCCTTCCTGGCGCGCGTGCGCGCGGACTACGGCCTGGACCAGCCGCTGCCCACGCAACTGGCCACCTACCTCGGCAAGATCGTCACGCTCGATCTCGGCTACTCGCACCGCCAGCAGCGCACGGTGGCCAGCGCGATCGCGCAGCGCCTGCCCGCCACGCTGCTGCTGACGCTGTCGGCCTTCGCCATCTCGCTGGCCGGCGGCGTGGTGCTCGGCAGCCTGGCCGGCGTGCGCGCGGGCAAGGTGTCCGACACGCTGATCAGCCTGCTCGCGCTGGTGATCTATGCCACGCCGGTCTTCTGGCTCGGCCTTATGCTGGTGCTGCTGTTCTCCGTGCAGCTGGGCTGGCTGCCGGCCTTCGGCTACGAGACCATCGGCGTGACGCTGTCCGGCTGGGCGGCCGTGGCCGACAAGCTGCGCCACCTCGCGCTGCCGGCGTTCACCCTCGGCATGCTCTACCTGGCCATCTACGCGCGGCTGATGCGCTCCTCGGTCATCGAGGTGAGCCACCAGGACTACGTGAAGACCGCGCGCGCCAAGGGCGCCTCCGAGGGCCGCATCCTGTGGCGCCACATGCTGCGCAACGCGCTGCTGCCGGTGGTGACCATGGCCGGCGTGCAGGCCGGCACGCTGATCGGCGGCTCGGTGGTGATCGAGACGGTGTTCGCCTGGCCCGGCCTGGGCCGCCTGACCTACGACGCCGTGCTGCAGCGCGACTACCAGGTGATGCTGGGCGTCTTCCTGGTGCTGTCGGTGCTGGTGATCGCCTTCAACTGGCTGACCGACCTGCTCTACCGCGTCATCGATCCGCGGATATCGGCATGACCCCCAGTCTTCGCGCACTTCGTGTCGCTGCGCCAACCCCCTTGCAGGGGGCAACACCAGCGGCCCGGCAAAGCCGGTTCCGCGGTGTTCCTGGCACTGACAGCGCCCCTTCCCACTGCCTATGAAGCAAATCCTCCAATCCTTCCTGCGCCACCCGAGCGGCATGCTCGGCCTGGCGATCCTGCTGGCCGTGGTCGCGCTGGCCCTCGGCGCGCCGCTGCTCTTCCCGGGCGACCCCTGGGACACGGTGGCCGCGCCCTTCACGCCGCCGCGGACCGAGGGCATGCTGCTGGGCAGCGACAGCCTGGGCCGCGACATCGCCGCGGGCATCGCGCACGGCACGCGCGTGTCGCTGATGATCGGCGTGGCCTCCACGCTGGTCGCGCTGGTCATCGGCGTGATCGTGGGCGCGCTCTCGGGCTACGTCGGCGGGCGTGTCGGCGAATGGCTGATGCGCTTCACCGAGCTGTTCCAGACCATTCCGGCGTTCATGCTGTGCATCCTGCTGGTGGCGATCCTGGAGCCGTCGATCCGCACCATCGTCATCGCCATCGCCATCGTGAGCTGGCCGCAGGTGGCGCGGCTCACGCGCGGCGAGTTCCTCAGCCTGAAGGAGCGCGAGTTCGTGCAGGCCGCGCGCTGCCAGGGCGAGTCGCCGCTGTCGCTGATCGTGCGCTACATCCTGCCGAACGCGCTGTCGCCGATCATCGTGGCCGGCTCGCTGAGCATCGCCAGCGCAATCCTGATCGAGAGCGCGCTGAGCTTCATGGGCCTGGGCGACCCCAACCTGATGAGCTGGGGCTTCATGATCGGCGCGGCGCGCACCATGATCCGCCAGGCCTGGTGGATGAGCTTCTTCCCCGGCATCGCCATTCTGCTGACCGTGCTGGCCATCAACCTGGTCGGCGAGGGCCTCAACGATGTGCTGAACCCGAGGATCTCGCGCCAATGACCGCCGCCGCACCGCTCCTGTCCCTCCGCGACCTGTCCATCGTGCTGCCCAGCACGGGCGACCGCAGCTATGCCGTGGACCGGCTGTCGCTGGACATCGCCGAGAACGAGATCGTCTGCCTGGTCGGCGAGTCGGGCTCGGGCAAGTCGATGACCGCCCACGCCATCCTGGGCCTGCTGCCGCCGCGCGTGTCGGTGGACCGCGGCAGCCGCCTGCTGTTCGAGGGCACCGACCTGGCGACGCTGCGCCCCACGCAGATGCGCAAGCTGCGCGGCGAGCGCATCTCGATGGTGTTCCAGGAACCCATGAGCGCGCTCAACCCGCTGCAGCGCATCGGCGCGCAGGTGGCCGAGGCGCTGCAGCTGCACGATGCCACGGGCCTGGGCACGGCGCAGATCGAGGAACGCTGCATCGCCATGATCGACGCCGTCGGCCTGCCCTCGCCGCGCCAGATCGCGCGCAGCTATCCCTTCCAGCTCTCGGGCGGCCAGCGCCAGCGCGTGATGATCGCGATGGCGCTGCTGAACAACCCGCGCCTGCTGCTGGCCGACGAGCCGACCACCGCGCTGGACGTGACCACGCAGCGCCAGATCCTGGACCTGATCCAGACGCTGCAGGCCGAGCGCCGGATGGGCGTGCTCTTCATCACCCACGACTTCGGCGTGGTGGCCGACATCGCCGACCGCGTGGTGGTCATGCGCCATGGCCGCGTGGTCGAGCAGGGCACGCGCGATGCCGTGCTGCGCGATCCGCAGCACGCCTACACCCGGGCGCTGATCGACGCCGTGCCCGGCCGCCATGCGCGCCGCGCGCCGCGCAGCATCGCGACCGCCGAGCCGCTGCTGAAGATCGAACAGCTGCGCAAGACCTTCGTCTCCAAGTCCGGCCCGTTCTCGCCGCCGCGCACCGTGGTGGCGGCCGACGGCATCGACCTGGCCATCGAGGAGGGCGAGACGGTGTCGGTGGTCGGCGAGTCGGGCTCGGGCAAGTCCACCCTGGGCCGCATGGTCATGCGCCTGATCGAGCCCGACAGCGGCCGCATCCTCTTCGCCGGCCGGCCCGTGCTCGGGCAGAGCGCCGCGGCGCTGCGCGACTACCGGCGGCAGGTGCAGATCATCTTCCAGGACCCCTTCGCCTCGCTCAATCCGCGGCAGAAGATCGGCGAGGCCATCGCGCGCGGACCCATGATCCACGGCACGCCGCGCGCCGAGGCCATGAAGGCGGCGGCGGCGCTGCTCGAGCGCGTCGGCCTGGGTGCCTCGGCGCTGCACCGCTTCCCGCACGAGTTCTCGGGCGGGCAGCGCCAGCGCATCTCCATCGCACGCGCGCTGGCGCTCAGGCCGCGGCTGCTGATCGCCGACGAGGCGGTGTCGGCGCTGGACGTGTCGATCCAGGCGCAGGTGCTGGCCCTGCTGGCCGAACTCAAGGCCGAGCTGGGCCTGACCATGATGTTCATCACGCACGACCTGCGGGTGGCCGCCGAGATCTCGCAGTCGGTGGTGGTGATGCAGAAGGGCCGCATCGTCGAGCGCGGCGCGCCCGCGCAGATCTTCGGCAACCCGCAGCACGACTACACGCGCACGCTGCTCGGCGCGATGCCGGGGCTGGACTTCTTCGAGCACCGCCTGGCGGCCTGAAAGCACCCATTCGAATTCTTCCTCCATGACGACCGTTGCCCTGATCAGCCGCAGTGCGGACATGAACTTCCTCGTGCCCCTGCTGCAGGCGGCCGACCCCACGCTCGACCTCGCGGTCTGGCCCGACCCGCGCTGCCTCGAGGCCGAGGTGGCCGTGTGCTGGCAGACGCCGGAGGGCCTGTACGACCGCATGCCGAAGCTGCGGCTGGTGCACAGCATCGCCGCCGGCGTGGACAACGTGGTCGACGGCCAGAACCTGCGCGGCCTGCCCGTGTGCCGCGTGGTCGATCCGATGCTGGCCGAGGGCATGCTGCAGTTCGTGCTGTGGGGCGTGCTGCACTTCCACCGCCGGCTCGACGAGGCGCTCGCGAGCCAGCGCATCGGCGAATGGAAGCGGCCGCTGCAGACCCCGGCCTCGGCCTGCCGCGTGGGCCTCATGGGCCTGGGCGAGCTGGGCGGGCACATCGCCGCGCGGCTGCCCGCGCTGGGCTACACCGTCAGCGGCTGGGCGCGCACGCCGCGCGAGATCCCCGGCATCACCGTGTTCAGCGGCGAGCAGGGCTACGGCGACTTCCTGGCGCGCACGGACGTGCTGGTGTGCCTGCTGCCGCTCACGCCGCACACGCGCGGCATCCTGGGCCGGCGCACCTTCGATGCGCTGCCGCGCGGCAGCGCGCTCATCCACTGCGGGCGCGGCGAGCATCTGGTGGAACAGGACCTGGTCGCGGCGCTGGACAGCGGCCGGCTGCGCGGCGCGGTGGTCGACGTCTTCGCGCAGGAGCCGCTGCCGCCGGAACACGCGCTGTGGCGCACGCCGGGCGTGGTCGTCACGCCGCACATGGCGACCATGGCCGCCTTCGACGTCGTCGCCGCGCAGATCGCCCGCAACGTCGCGCAGCTGCGCGCGGGCGCGCCCCTGTTCCACCAGGCCGACATGGCGCGCGGCTACTGACCCTTCCTCCTTCCCCACTCGACGAACCATGAACCGACTCGACCCCGCCTTCGCCGCCGCCATGGACGGCGCCAGGCCCGCCCCCCTCGACCCGCAGGTGCAGGTCTTCGTGCAGCGCATGGCGGCCGACGCCGCGAAGTTCCCGCGCCGCGACACGGTCTCCATCGCCGAGGGCCGCGAGATCGCCGAGAAGGTGCGCGCGCCCTGGGCCGCCGGCGGCCCGGCGATGGCGCGCACCGTCGAGCGCCAGGTGCCCACGCGCCACGGCGAGGTGATGGTCCGCGTGCACTACCCGCAAGAGTGCCGGCTGCCCGGCGTGTTCTTCTACATCCACGGCGGCGGCTTCGTGCTCTTCAGCGTGGACACGCACGACCGCCTGATGCGCGAGTACGCCCACCGCGCCGGCATCGTGGTGGTGGGCATCAACTACACGCGCGCGCCCGAGGCCCGCTTTCCGCAGCCGCTGGAGGAATGCATCGACACCGTCCGATGGCTCCAGGACCATGGCGCCGCGCTGGACTTCGACCCCGCGCAGTTCTTCATCGGCGGCGACTCGGCCGGCGGCAACCTTTCGCTGGGCACCTGCCTGCACTTCCGCGATGCGGGCGAGCGACCGATCCGCGGCATGGTGCTCAACTACACGGGCTTCAGCACCAACCTGTACCGCGACTCGGTGGTGCGCTACGGCGCCGGCGACTACGGCCTGTCGCTGCACATGATGGTCTGGTTCTACCGCAACTACCTCGCGCGCGCGGAGGACTTCACCGACCCGCGCATGAACCTGCTGGACGCGGACCTGCGGGACATCCCGCCCGTGTACCTCGTCATCACCGAATGCGATCCGCTGTACGACGACAGCATCGACATGGCGGCGAAGATGCAGGCGGCCGGCGTGGACGTGCAGTCCAAGGTCTACAAGGGCACGGTGCACAGCTTCCTGGAGGCGGTGTCGGTGGCCGACATCGCCGGCGAAGCCTTCGACGACACCGTGCGCTGGCTTCGGCAACACGCCTGAGGAAACCCTGCCATGTACACCCCCGTCGCCTACGTGGAAGCCAACGAGGCGCTGCTGCGTGCCCGCATGCGCGAATGGAGCTTCGCCACGCTGGTCACGCACGGCGCCGAAGGCCTCAACGCCACGCACCTGCCCTTCCTCGTCGACGAGGGGGGCGCGCACGGCACGCTGACCACGCACCTGGCGCGCGCCAACGCCCAGTACCGCGACCTGCAGGCCGGCGCCGAGGCGCTGGTCGTCTTCCAGGGCCCGCACGCCTTCATCTCGCCGAGCTGGTACGAGAACCGGACGACCTTCCCGACCTGGAACTACACCGCCATCCACGCGCGCGGCACGCCGGCGCTGATCGAGGACGCCGCGGCCATCCACGCCGTGCTGCGGCGCACGGTGGCGCGCTACGACACGCCGCTGGGCGGCGAGTGGGACTTCGGCGCCATGCCGCCGGATCTCATCGCCTCGCGCCTGCGCGCCATCGCGGCCGTGCGCATTCCCATCGCGCGCCTGGAGGGAAAGATGAAGCTCAACCAGGACAAGTCCGTCGCCGACCGGCGCGGCGTCGTCGCCGCGCTGGAGCGGCGGGGCGACGCGCAGGGCCTGGCCGTGGCCGCGCTGATCCGCGCCCAGGACGACATGAACGAACGATGAACACGGGACCACCCACCATGCACACCCCAGACACCGCGGCGGCCGGCGCCGAAGCCCGCACGCGGCACGACCTCGCCGCCCTCTATCGCCTGGTCGCGCACTTCCGCATGACCGACCTGATCGACACGCACATCAGCGCGCGCATCCCGGGCACGCCGGACCATTTCCTCATCAACCGCTACGGCGTGCTGTTCCACGAGATGCGGCCCGAGGACCTGGTGAAGATCGACCCGGCCGGCCGCGTGGTGGAGGCCGGCGCGGCCGGCGAGCGCATCAACGCCGCGGGCTTCACCATCCACTCGGCGGTGCACATGGCGCGCCACGACCTGGCCTGCGTGATCCACACCCACACGGCCGACGGCATCGCCGTGTCCTGCCAGGAGGAGGGGCTGCTGCCCATCAGCCAGCATGCGCTCAAGTTCTACGGCCGCATCGGCTACCACGCCTACGAAGGCATCGCGCTGGACCTGGACGAGCGCGAGCGGCTGGTCGAGAGCCTGGGCGCGCACCGTGTGATGATCCTGCGCAACCACGGCCTGCTGGCCGCCGGCCGAACCATCCCCGAGGCCTTCCTGAACATCTACTTTCTGGAGCGGGCCTGCCAGGCGCAGGTCAAGGCGCTGAGCGGCGGGCGGCCCATCGTGTACCCGCCCGAGGCGGTGCGCCGGCGCACCGCGGATCAGTTCGACCGCGACGAGGACGATGCCCACGCGCGGATGGCCTGGGAGGCGGCGCTGCGCCTGCTGGACTGAATCAGAGCGGGTGCTCGGTGTAGAAGCGCCCGCCATGGAACAGCAGCGGCGCCAGGCCCGGCCGGTGGCTGCAGCGTTCCACCTCGCCGACGAAGATGACGTGGTCGCCTTCCTCGTAGCGGCTGCGGTTGAAGCATTCGAAGCTGGCTACCGTGCCGGCCAGCACCGGGGCGCCGCCCAGGCCCTCGGTGAATTCGACCCCCTCCCAGCGCTCGACGTTGCGGCGCGCGAAGCGCTCCGCCAGCTCCTTCTGGCTGGCCGCCAGGATGTTGACCGCGTAGTGCGAGCCGGTGCGCAGCGTGGGCATCGAGCCCGCCGCGCGCGCCAGGCTCCACAGCACCAGCGGCGGCGCGAGCGAGACCGAGTTGAAGGAATTGGCCGTCAGGCCGACCAGCCGCCCGTCGGGCGAGCGTGCGGTGACGATGGTCACGCCGGTCGCGAACATGCCGAGCGCGTCGCGGAATTCGTCCGACGAGAAGGAAGGCGGCTGCGCCTGGGCGGAGAGGGTCACGAAAGGCAGGGGCGCTCGGCCCCGGATGGATGCAGGCAGAGGCTATTCTGGCGCAAGCCCCGCCGCCGCGCCGGATTCAGCCAAAGAACCAGTAGCACACCGCGATCGCGGCGACCACGCCGGCCAGCTCCGCCAGCAGCGCACAGGGCACCGCATGGCGCGCGCGTTGCACGCCGACCGCGCCGAAGTACACCGCCAGCACGTAGAAGGTCGTCTCGGTGCTGCCCTGGATCACCGCCGCCGCCAGCGCGGGGAAGCTGTCCACGCCCTGGCTCTGCATGGTCTCGATCAGCATCGCGCGCGCGGCGCTGCCGGAGAAAGGCTTGACCAGTGCCGTGGGCAGCGCGTCGACGAAGCGCGTGTCCCAGCCGCTGTGCGCCACCAGCCAGCGGATGCCTTCCAGCGCGAGATCGAGCGCGCCCGAGGCGCGCAGCACGCCGACCGCGCACAGCATCGCCACCAGGTAGGGCAGCAGGCTCTTCGCGACGTCGAAGCCCTCCTTGGCGCCCTCGATGAAGCATTCGTACACCTTCACCCGGCGCAGCGCGCCCACCAGCAGGAAGGCGACGATCAGCCCGAACAGCACCAGGTTGCCCAGCAGCGAGGACAGCGCCGCGAGCGCCACCGACGACAGCGTGGCCAGCAGCGCCATGAAGCCGCCGAGCAGCAGCGCGCCGGGCAGCATGTAGGCCAGCACCACCGGGTCCCACAGCCGCAGGCGCTGCACCACGGCCACCGACAGCAGGCCCACCAGCGTCGAGGCGCTGGTGGCCAGCAGGATCGGCAGGAAGACCATCGTCGGATCGGGCGCGCCCTGCTGCGCGCGGTACATGAAGATCGTGACCGGCAGCAGCGTCAGCGAGGAGGCGTTGAGCACCAGGAACAGGATCTGCGCGTTGGTGGCGCTCAGCGGGTCGGGGTTGAGCGTCTGCAGCTCGCGCATCGCCTTCAGGCCGATCGGGGTGGCCGCGTTGTCCAGGCCCAGCCCGTTGGCGGCGAAGTTGAGCGTGATCAGGCCCAGCGCCGGGTGGCCGGCCGGCACGCCCGGCATCAGCCGCCGGAACAGCGGGCCCAGCAGCCGGGCCAGCCGGTCGACCAGGCCGGCGGCCTCGGCGATGCGCAAAAAGCCCAGCCACAGCGTGAGGGTGCCGAACAGCAGCACCATCACCTCGACCGCCAGCCTGGCCATGCCGAACAGGCTCTCGACCAGGGCGGCGAAGACGGCCGCGTCGCCGCCCACCAGCCAGCGGCCCAGCGCGGCCAGCGCCGCCACCAAGAAGAATCCGAGCCACAGGCCGTTGAGCACGCGCGTTCCCCCGTCGTTGGGGCGGGATCATAGGGGCAGGCGCGCGGGCACCTCGATCGTCAGCTGCGGGCGGAAGGCCGCCTGCTCGCCCTTGAGGGCGTAGCCGAGCGGGTTGGCGACGATGCGGCAGCCGTCCTTCACGTAGTCGAAGGCGCAGTGCAGGTGGCCATGCAGCCACAGGCCGGCGTGCGGCAGCAGGGCGTCGAGCGCGTTGCAGAAGCCGGCGGTGCCGGGCGTCAGGCCGTAGCGCGGGTCGGCACTCGCCAGGCTGGGTGCGAAGTGAGTGATCGCCACCGTCGTACCTTCGAACGGTTGGGACAGGGCGGCTGCCAGCCAGTCCTGGCATTGCAGCGAATGCGCCCGCAGTTCTTCGGCCAGAAAGAGCGTGCCGTCGCGCTGGATGGCGGCCTTCTCCAGGTAGAAGTTGGCCGCCCGCATGGCCTTGCCGCGCTGGCGCAGCGCGTCGGCGGGCGGCGCGGCGGGATCGACCAGGGCGTCGAAATCGCTCCACAGCGTGGTGCCGACGAAGCGCACGCCGTCCAGCACCAGCGTCTCGCGCTCGAGCCAGCGGATGTCCAGCGATTCGCACAGGTCGCGCAGCCGCGCGTGCGTGGCGTCGAAATCGGTGCCGTCGTACTCGTGGTTGCCGGGCACGTAGAGCACCGGCACCGGCCAGCCGTGGCGCGGCGAGAAGGCCGTGAGGCCGAAATCATTCCCCGCGAGCCGCGACCCCGGCGCATGGGAGCCGATGTCGCCGGCCAGCACCAGCAGGTCGGCATCGGGGGCGGGCTCGGCGCGAAAGCGCGGATGGCTTTCGAGGTGCAGGTCGGAGAGGAGCTGGAGCTTCATGCGCGGTGCCGGAAGTCTAGAAGACGGCCGAAAACCGTGCGGAAGTGCGCGTCCCATGTCCGCCTTGGGGCATCGTTATGTTTCTTGTGCATGAAGATGGGGTGGAAATATCGGGGAAAACCCTTAATATTGATTCATTACTTCTTTCAAGGCGGCCATGGAGGCCGCACCACTGCCATGTTCAGCCTTCTTGCTTCCGTTTTCCGTTTCCTCCGCGGCAATACGTCCGCCCTGGCCGCCAGCCCGGCTTCCATGCTGATGGAGCATGCCGACGCCCGTGCCGGGCTCGACCCGCACCATGCGCACGAACTGCGCGAAGCAGCCAGCGCCTGGCTGCGCGTCGTGCGCTAAGCGGGCGAGGCCGCAGGCCCGGGCTGAATCCGGGTGAACGCTTCGTCGGCTGCGCGTGCCAGCGTCTCGCGCAGCCAGTCATGGGCGGGCCCCGCGTGGGCGCGGCGATGCCACAGGGCGTCCACGTGCACCGGCGGCACCGCCATCGGCAGGTCGCGCAACGCGAGCTGCCGGTCCAGCCCCATCTCGCGCGCGAAGTGGCGCGGCAGCACCGTGAGCAGGTCGGAGCCGGCCACCACGCGCGCGGCGGTGAAGAACTGGTTCACGGTGAGCACGATGCGCCGCTCGCGCCCCAGAGTGGCCAGGGCTTCGTCGATGAAGCCCCAGGGCCGCCCCGAGAAGCTCACCAGCAGGTGCCGCGCGAGGCAATAGGCGTCCAGCGCCAGCGGTGCGGCGGCCAGCGGATGGCCCTGCCGCATCACGCACACGTACTGGCCGATGTACAGCCGCTGCGATTCGAAGGCCACCGCGTCGCCCGATTGCACGCGCGCCGTCAGGTCGGCCATCACCGCGGGAAAGTAGCCCACCGCCATGTCCGCCGCCTCTTCCTCCAGCATCTGCCGCGGATCGCGTGTGGTCAGCGGCACCACCCGGATCGAAATGCCCGGCGCCTCGGCCTCGAGGATGTGCACCACGCCGGGAATCAGCTCGGCGGCCGTCGCATCCGACATGGCCAGCACGAAGGCGCCTTCCGCGGTGGCCGGCTCGAAGGCCGCGGGCACCAGCGCGTGCTGCAGATCGCGCAGCGCATCGCGCACCGTGGGCCACAGCGCCAGCGCGCGCGCCGTGGGCTCGACGCCGGCGCCGGCGCGGCGCACCAGCTCGTCGCCCAGCACCTCGCGCAGGCGGCGCAGGGCATTGCTCACCGCCGGCTGCGTGATCGAGAGGTTGCGGGCGGCCCGCGTGAGGTTGCGCTCCGCCATCACCTCGTCGAACACGCGAAGCAGGTTGAGGTCGAGCGTGCGAAAGTTGACGTCCATCAGTTACATGAATGATAGGCATCATTAATATAAATTGGAATCGCACTAGGGAAAACCCTAGAATTCACGCATCCGGGCCAGACGGCCCTTTTCATCCCACGGAGGGATTTGCCATGACCAGCTTCGTCCATGTTGAACAACCTGCCAGCCACCCCGGCGTGGACCGCGCCGAGGCGGTATTCGCGCACTTCCGCGCCGCCCGCGGCAAGGGCGGCTCCCGCGGCCTGGCCGCGATGCTGCTGGCCGCCGTCGTGTCGGCCATGATGGTGGTCGCCGACCGGCTCATCGACCAATGGACCGAAGGCAGCCTGCTGGCGGTCTGGGTCGTGCTGTGGGTTGTGGCCTTCCTGGCGATGGCGCTGTTCGCCGACACCGCGCGCACCCTGGCCGTCCGCGCGCTGGACGTCTGGAAGCGCATCGCCGAGCGTGCCGCCGCGCGCCGTGCCGATGCGCGTTTCCTCGAAACCGCCAAGCACGACCCGCGCATCATGAACGACCTGCGCGCGGCGATCACCCGCAGCGAGCCCGCCGAACCCGTCGTCGCTGCCGAAGCGCTGGTGCAGGCCGCAGAATCCGCGCCCATGCCCACGCTGTACGAAGCGATGCGCAGCTCGGCCCGCGCACGCCAGTACCAGTACTGATCTGATCGGCCACGCGCCACGAAAAAGCCGCCCTCGGGCGGCTTTTTTCTTTGCGCTGTCCGGGAGGCCGGCGTAGCCAGGCCCGTTCGCAGGCACCCGCGGAACCGGCTTGGCCGGGCCGCTGGGTGCGCCCCCTGGCGGGGGTGTCCGAGCCACACGCAGTGGGCGAGGCCGGGGGTGGGCTCTACCTCAGGCCGCCAGGCGCTGCTCGATCGCGGCCTTGGTCGCCGGCAGCTCGTCGGGCAGCTTGTGGGCGAGCTGCTCGAACAGCTCGGTGTGCAGCTTCAGCTCGGCCTCCCAGGCGGCCTTGTCGATGCTGGTCACCGTGCGGAACTGCTCGGCGCTGAAGTCCAGGCCGGTCCAGTTGAGGTCTTCGTAGCGCGGGCTCACGCCGAAGATGTGGTCGCTGCCCTCGCCCTTGCCCTCGATGCGGTCGATCATCCACTTGAGCACGCGCATGTTCTCGCCGTAGCCGGGCCAGACGAACTTGCCGTCCTCGCCCTTGCGGAACCAGTTGGTGGTGTAGATGCGCGGCAGCCTGGCGCCGGCCGCCTCGAGCTTCTTGCCCAGGTCCAGCCAGTGCTGGAAGTACTCGCTCATGTTGTAGCCGGCGAAGGGCAGCATCGCGAAGGGATCGCGGCGCACCACGCCCTGCTGGCCGGCGGCCGCGGCGGTGGTTTCCGAGCCCATCGTGGCGGCCATGTACACGCCCTCGATCCAGTTGCGCGCCTCGGTCACCAGCGGCACGGTGGTCGAGCGGCGGCCGCCGAAGATGAAGGCGTCGATCTTCACGCCCTTCGGGTCGTCCCAGGCATCGTCCAGCGCCGGGTTGTTGATGGCGGCCACCGTGAAGCGCGCGTTCGGGTGCGCGGCCTTGGCGCCGGTTTCCTTGGCGATGGCGGGCGTCCAGTCCTTGCCCTGCCAGTCGATGGCGTGCGCCGGCGGCTCGCCCATGCCTTCCCACCACACGTCGCCGTCGTCGGTCAGCGCGACGTTGGTGAAGATCACGTCGCGGTCCAGCGAGGCCATGCAGTTGGGGTTGGTCTGCGTGTTGGTGCCCGGCGCCACGCCGAAGTAGCCGGCTTCCGGATTGATGGCGCGCAGCGTGCCGTCGGCCTGCGGCTTGATCCAGGCGATGTCGTCGCCGATGGTGGTGACCTTCCAGCCCTCGAAGCCGGCCGGCGGGATCAGCATGGCGAAGTTGGTCTTGCCGCAGGCGCTGGGGAAGGCGGCGGCCACGTGGTACTTCCTGCCCTCGGGCGAGGTCACGCCCAGGATCAGCATGTGCTCGGCCAGCCAGCCTTCGTCGCGTCCCATGTTGGAGGCGATGCGCAGCGCGAAGCACTTCTTGCCCAGCAGCGCGTTGCCGCCGTAGCCCGAGCCGTAGCTCCAGATCTCGCGCGTCTCGGGGTAGTGCACGATGTACTTGGTGGTGTTGCAGGGCCAGGCCACGTCCTTCTGCCCGGGTTGCAGCGGCGCGCCCACCGTGTGCACGCAGGGCACGAACTCGCCGTCGGTGCCGAGCACGTCGTACACGGCCTTGCCCATGCGGGTCATGATCTTCATGTTGACCGCGACGTAAGGGCTGTCGGACAGCTCGATGCCGATGTGCGCGATCGGCGAGCCCAGCGGGCCCATGCTGAAGGGCACCACGTACATGGTGCGGCCTGTCATGCAGCCGTCAAACAGGGGCTGCAAAGTGGCACGCATCTCGGCCGGGGCCATCCAGTTGTTGGTGGGGCCGGCGTCTTCCTTCTTTTCGGCGCAGATGAAGGTGCGGTCTTCCACGCGCGCGACGTCGCCCGGATCGGACGAGGCGAGGTAGGAATTGGGCCGCTTGGCGGGGTTGAGCTTCTTGAAGGTGCCGGCCTGCACGAGCTGCCGGCAGAGCTGGTCGTACTCCTCGTTGCTGCCGTCGCACCAGTGGATGCGCTCGGGCTTGCACAGGGCTGCCATCTCGGCCACCCAGGCGACCAGCTTGGCATTCTTGACGTGAGGCGGCGCCTGGATGGCGAGCCCCTTCATCACGGGTGCGTTCATCGAAAACTCCTTCGGATAAGAAAAATCGTCTTTTCGAACGGAACTCGCAGGAGAGCCGTTGGAGAAAACGTCTTCGTCGTCGCGAAAGGGAGTGGCGGGGCTGCACGGCGCCCCGCGGGGAAACGCGGCCGGATCAGGCCAGGTAGACGGCGATCGACGCGAGGAGCAGCATCAGCACGCCGCCGACGACCGGCAGGACGATCGGCATCAGGGGCACGACCGACTCGACCGCGTCTTTTTCGACGATGGCGTCGTGGCCGGGCTCAACGGGGGTGGGGTTGGACATGGGAATACCTCGATTGCGCAAACTTCGGCCATTTTACAAGCGCCCCTCGTAAGGCCTTGTCAGCGTTTTTCCTCGGCTTCGAATCCCGCATCGCGCAATGCGCCGATCACCTGGACCAGGTGATCGTGCCCGCGCGTCTGCAGCACCAGCTCGATGTCGACGTTCTGCGCCGCCAGCATGGTGAAAGCGCGCTGGTGGTGCACCTCGTCGACGTTAGCGCCCGCTTCGGCCACAGTGGCCGTGATCCGGGCCAGCATGCCGGGTACGTCACGCGCGCTCACCTGCAGCCGCGCGAGCCGGCCGGCGCGCACCATGCCGCGCTCGATGATCGCGGCCAGCAGCAGCGGATCGATGTTGCCGCCCGAGAGTACCAGCCCCACCTTCTTGCCGCGGAAGCGCGCGGGGTGCCGCAGCAGCGCCGCCAGCCCGGCCGCGCCGGCGCCTTCGACCAGCGTCTTCTCGATCTCCAGCAGCATCAGCACGCCCTGCTCGATGTCGCCTTCGTCCACCAGCAGCAGCTCGTCGACCATCGCCGCGACGATCTCGCGCGTGCGCTCGCCCGGCGTGCCGACCGCGATGCCCTCGGCGATGGTGCTCGTGCCGGATGCGTGGTGTGTGCCCTTGACCGCGTTGACCATGGCCGGAAAGCGCGAGGTCTGCACGCCCACGATGTCCAGGCCGGGCTTGCGCGCACGCGCCGCCACCGCCATGCCGGCGATCAGGCCGCCGCCGCCGACCGAGACCACCAGCGTGTCCAGGTCCGGCACCGCATCGAGCATCTCCAGGGCCACCGTGCCCTGGCCGGCGATGACCGCGTCGTCGTCGTAGGGGTGCACGAAGGTCAGGCCCTCGCGCTCGGCCAGCGCGAGCGCGTGCGCGCGCGAGGCGTCCAGCGAATCGCCGAACAGCACCACTTCGGCGCCGAAGCCGCGCGTGCGCTCGATCTTCACGCCGGGCGTGAAGCTCGGCATCACGATCACCGCGCGCAGCCCCAGGCGCTGCGCGTGGTACGCCACGCCCTGCGCGTGGTTGCCGGCCGACATCGCGATCACGCCGCGCGCCGCGCGGCCGCCGTCGGCCAGCTCGGTCATCTTGTTGCAGGCGCCGCGTTCCTTGAACGAGGCGGTGAATTGCAGGTTCTCGAACTTGAGGAACACCTGCGCGCCGACGATTTCCGAGAGCGTGCGCGATTCCACGCAGGGCGTGGCCAGCACCTGGCCCTGCAGGCGCGCCGCCGCGCGTTCGATGTCTTCGATCCGGACCATGGGCGACATTGTGGCGTGAATCCACTGTCAGGGTTTTTACTCTTCCCACGTCTTCCCGAACCCAAAAGTCTGCGCTATGGTCGCGGCAGATGAACCCACCCCCAGCCTCGCCCACTTCGTGTGGCTCTGCACCCCCTCCAGGGGGCGCACCCGGCGGCCCGGCGAAGCCGGTTCCGCGGGTGCCTGCGAAGGGGCCGGCTGCGCGGCCCGGGTGTTTGGTTCATGGGGTGGGCGTGGCGTGTAGCGCCGCGGAGAACTGAAAAAGATTTGCAGTTGGAGGTTGCGGAATGGTCAAGCGTGCCGGGGTCGATATGGTGACGGCTGTGTCGCGCGGCCAGCCATTGCTGTCGCCCGGGCTCAAGGAGGCGCCGGTGCTCGAGCTCATGTGCTCGCACTTCGTGCTCACGCTCGCGGCCAAGCAGGGGCCGCGCTTCAACGTGCGGCGCGACCTCAACGGCCTGCTCTCGCTCACCGGCCGGCACCTGGTGTGGCCCGCGTCGGTGCTGCAGCGCCTGCGCGAGTTCCTCGGCCGCCGCTGTGCCGGCAACGAGGTGTGGAAGGGCGTGGAAGAGCTGGACAACCGCCGTCTGCTCGAGCGCCACGGCGTGTGGCGCGGGCCCTACGAGGAAGGCACGATCTTCTTCTACCTCGACGAGTACGCCAAGGACCAGCCCAAGGACCTGCTGCTGGTGCTCTCGGTCACGCGCGACTGGCTCACGCACGCGCTGCGCAAGCAGTCCACGCTGGTCGAGAAGAACATCGACGCGCTGGCCGGCCTGCTGCAGCTCAACCGGGCCGAGCGCGCGCTGCTGCTGTACGGCACGCTGGCGCGCTACCAGCGCGACCTGCGCTCGCTGCTGGTCGAGTTCAAGGTCAACAACGCGCCGGAGGCCTACGCCGCCATCGCCGAGGTGGCGGGCGTCAACGCCAGCGAAGTGGGCGAGGCGCTGCGCGCCGGCTCGCGGCTGGAGCGCATCGGCCTGGTCGAGAACCTGATCTCCGAGCACAACATCACCGACCTGGCCGACCTGATGAAGGTCAGCGAGAAGCTGCCGCCGGTGCTCATGCGCGAGTACCGCGACCACAACGAGCTGATGGCGGTCTTCACGCGGCCTTCGGCCAAGAGCGCGCTCACGGTGCACGACTTCGCCTTCGTCGAGGAGGAGGCGCGCACCCTGGTCACGCTGCTGCGCGCGGCGGTGGCGCGCAAGGAGCCGGGCGTCAACGTGCTCATGTACGGTCCGCCGGGCACCGGCAAGACCGAACTGGCCAAGGTGGTCGCACAGGTCGCGGGGCTGGAGCTGTTCGAGGTCGAATACGCGGACCGCGACGGCAATTCGCTGTCGGGCCGCGACCGCTACCGCTCGCTGCAGATCGCGCAGGTCTTCCTCAAGGGCAGCGCGCAGGCGGCGCTGCTGTTCGACGAGGTGGAGGACGTGTTCCCGCCCATCAGCACCGAGGCTGCGCAGTTCATGGCGCGTGCCGAGCAGGTGGCCGCACCGGGCGGCATGTCGGGCAGCGTCAGCGGCAAGGCCTGGGTCAACCAGATCCTCGAATCGAACGCGGTGCCCACCATCTGGGTCACCAACCGCATCGAGCAGATCGACCCGGCCTTCCGGCGCCGCTTCGCCTACCACCTCGAACTGAAGTCGCCGCCGCCCGGCGCGCGCGAGCAGCTGGTGCGCAAGACGCTCGAGGGTGTCACCGTGTCCGAGGCCTTCACCGCCAAGCTGGCCGAGCGCAAGGGGCTCACGCCGGCGCAGATCCGCACCGCGGTGCGCTTCGCGGCGCTGGCGCAGACCGACGACGTGTCCATCGAAAGCCTGATCGAGCGCCAGCTGCGCAACGCCGACCAGGCCCTGGGCACGGCCCCGGGCAGCCAGGGCGAGCGCCGGCAGGTCACCACCTGGGACCTGGACATGCTCAACGTCGAGACGCGCTTCGAGCTGCCGCGCATCGTCGAGGCCCTGAAGGCGCGCGGCCACGGCACGCTGTGCTTCTACGGTGCGCCGGGCACGGGCAAGACCGCGCTGGCCGAGCACATCGCCAAGGCCATCGGCCGCCCGCTCATCGTCAAGCAGGCCAGCGACCTGATGAGCAAGTACGTCGGCGAGACCGAACAGAACATGGCCGCCATGTTCCGCGAGGCCGAGGCCGAGAAGGCGGTGCTGCTGCTGGACGAGGCCGACTCCTTCCTGCAGGACCGCCGCGGCGCGCAGCGCACCTACGAGGTGACCGAGGTCAACGAGATGCTGCAGGGCATGGAGCGCTTCGACGGCGTGTTCGTCTGCACCACCAACCTGCTCGACCGCCTCGACCAGGCGGCGCTGCGGCGCTTCACCTTCAAGATCAAGTTCAAGCCGCTGGGCGCCGAGCAGCGCGAGCGCATGTTCGTGACCGAGGCGCTGGCGGGCGATGCCGCGCGGCTCACCGACGCGCTGCGCGCGCGCCTGGCGAAGCTCGAGCAGCTGTGCCCGGGCGACTTCGCCGCCGTCAAGCGGCAGACCGACATCCTCGCGGCCGAGTTCTCGGCGCAGGAGTTCCTCGAGCAGCTCGAGGCCGAGCACCGCATCAAGCCCGAGGTGCGCGAAGCGCGCGGCATGGGTTTCGTTCAGTAGGACACATCACGGAACGAACGGTGCCCGCCAGCATCCGGTGTCGCATGGCAATATGCCGCGGCACGGGAGCAACAAGAAAGCGCCGAGCGCGCGGGAGGACCGGTCATGAGGGCTTTGTGGGCAATGGGGATGGCGCTGGCCGTCGCGGGCTGCGGCGGTGGGGGTGGGGGCGGAGGTGGCATCGCGCTGCCGCTCCTGGCGCCGCCGCCGGCCAGCCAGGGCAACACGCAGGCCCATCCTGACATCGTGCCTGTCTCGAGCGTGGCAGGCCGCTGCGTCTCGCCGCGGACGCGGGGCGGCTATGCCGATCGGCCCGGCACGCTGACCGACGAGAAGCGCTGGGTGCGCTCCTGGATCGACGAGACCTACCTCTGGTACGACGAGGTGCCGGGCCTGCGTGCCGCCGACTACGCCACGCCAGTTGCCTATTTCGACGTGCTCAGGACATCGGCGGTCACGGCCTCGGGCCGGCCCAAGGATCGTTTCCACTTCACCTATGACACGGCCGCCTACGAGGTGTTGACGCAAAGCGGCGCGCCGCCCGGCTACGGCATCACCTTCGCCTTCGTGCGCAGCGTGCCGCCGCGCGACGTGCGCGTGGCCTACGTCGAAGACGGCTCGCCTGCCGCCGCGGCCGGCGTGACCCGCGGCATGCAGCTCGTCGGCGTCGACGGCCTGGACGCGGCGGGCACGGACGACGTCGAGGGCCTCAATGCCGGCCTGGCCCCGGCGGGAACCGGCGAACAGCACGTGCTCCAGTTCAGGGACCTGGACGACAACCTGCGCGACTTCCGCCTGACCTCGGCCCAGGTCGGCAGCCGTGCGGTGCAGAACGTCAGGACGCTGCCCGCCGCCGGCGGACCCGTCGGCTACATGCAGTTCAACGCGCACCAGCCGCAGGCCGAGGCCCAGTTGATGGATGCGATCGAACACTTCAAGCGCGACGCCGTCACCGATCTGGTGGTCGACATGCGCTACAACGGCGGCGGCCTGCTGGGCATTGCCAGTGAGCTGGCCTACATGATCGCGCCCGCGAACGCGACCCGCGGCCAGACCTTCGAGCGGCTGCAGTTCAATCGCAAGAACCCCTTCAACCTCACCGAAGCCCAGGCCTCGATGGCCTTCTTCAGCACCGCGGGCTACGGCGAGCGCTCGGGCCGACCGCTGCCGCAGCTGGGCCTGCCGCGCGTGACCGTGCTGACCGGCCCGGACACCTGCTCGGCCAGCGAAGCGCTCGTCAACGGCCTGCGCGGCGTGGGCGTGCAAGTCGACCTGGTGGGCGGCACCACCTGCGGCAAGCCCTACGGCTACCTGCCGACCGACAACTGCGGCACCACCTACTTCGCGATCCAGTTCCAGGGCGTCAACGCGCGCGGCTTCGGCGACTACGCCGACGGCTTCGCGCCGACCTGCGCCGTGCCCGACGACTTCTCGCAGGCGCTGGGCGATCCGGCGGAAGGCCGGCTGGCGGCTGCCCTGTACCTGCGCGAGAACGGGCAATGCCCGAGCGCCACGCTCGCCCGCGCCAGCGCATCCGCACAGGCCGCCGCCGGCGGCGCGGCGATGCCGGAGGAGCCGCTGCTGCGCCGCTCGCCCGTGCTGGAAAACCGCGTGCTCGACCTGCGCGAGCTGCAGCGTGAGCAGCCCTAGAGTGCCGAGCAGATCCGCAGCACGTCCGCGCCGTAGGCCTCGAGCTTCTTCGCGCCCAGCCCGCTGATGCCCTGCAGGTCTTCCGGCGAGGCCGGCGCGCGCTCGGCGATGGCCGCGAGCGTGGCGTCGTGGAAGATCACGTAGGCCGGCAGGTTGTGCTCGCGCGCCACTTCGGCGCGCCAGGCCTTCAGGGCGGCGAAGCGGGCCTGGCCGGCCGCGTCCAGCGGCGCGGCGGCAGGGGCGACGCCGGCCGCCTTCTCGCGGCGGGTCTTCTTCGCCGCCGGCGTGGACACGGATTCGCGCAGCATCACCGGCACCTCGCCCTTGAGCACGCCGCGCGAGCCCTCGGTGAGCTTGAGCGTGTTGTAGGCCTCGGCATCGACCGCCACGGCACCGATCGCGATCAACTGCCGCAGCACGCCGCGCAGCTGTGCCTCGCTGTAGTGCGCACCGCGCCCGAAGGTCGAGAGGCCATCGTGGCCGTGCTGGCGCGTCTTCTCGGTTTCCTTGCCGCGCACGATGTCCATGATGTGGCCGGTGCCGAAGCCGATGCCCTGCTGCTTGCGAATCCAGTAGATGGTGGACAGCAGCATCTGCGCCGCCTCGGTGCCTTCCCACACTGCGGGTGGCGTCAGGCAGTTGTCGCAGTTCCCGCATGTGGCCCCCACGCTCGGCACTTCGTGTCCTCGCTGCCCCCCGAGGGGGCCGTGCCCGCCTTGGGGCGGCCCGGCGGCGGGCGGCGCGCTGCCATAGGTCTCGCCGAAGTACTTCAGCAGTCGCACGCGCCGGCAGTCGGTGGCCTCGGCCAATGCGAGCAGCGCATCGAGCTTGCCGCGCATCACCTGCTTGAATTCCTCGCCGGCCGGGCTCTCGTCGATCATGCGGCGCTGGTTCACCACGTCCTGCAGGCCGTAGGCCATCCAGGCGTCGGCGGCCTCGCCGTCGCGGCCGGCGCGGCCGGTTTCCTGGTAGTAGCCCTCGATGTTCTTGGGCATGTCCAGGTGGGCGACGAAGCGCACGTCGGGCTTGTCGATGCCCATGCCGAAGGCGATGGTGGCGACCATCACGATGGCCTCCTCGCGCAGGAAGCGGTCCTGGTGCTTCTGGCGCACGGCGGCGTCCAGCCCGGCGTGGTAGGGCAGGGCGGCGATGCCCGCGTCCTGCAGCGCCACGGCCACGTCTTCCACGCGCTTGCGCGACTGGCAGTAGACGACGCCGGCCTCGCCCTCGTGCTCGCGCTCGATGAAGCGCAGCAGCTGCGTGGTGGCGTCCTTCTTCTCGACGATCGTGTAGCGGATGTTCGGCCGGTCGAAGCTGCTGACGAACTGCTGCGCCTGCTCGAGCTGCAGCCGCTCGACGATGTCGGCGCGCGTCAGCGCATCGGCGGTGGCGGTGAGGGCGATGCGCGGCACGCCGGCGTAACGCTCGTGCAGCACCGTGAGCGCGCGGTACTCGGGCCGGAAGTCGTGGCCCCACTGGCTCACGCAGTGCGCCTCGTCGATGGCGAACAGGCTCAGCTTGCCGCGCGCCGCGAGGCCGTCGAGCAGCTCCAGGAAGCGCGGCGTGGTCACGCGCTCGGGCGCGGCGTACAGCAGGGTGATCTCGCCGCGCGCCATGCGGCGCTCCACGTCCTGCGTCTGCGTCCAGTCGAGCGTGGAGTTGAGGAAGGCCGCGTCGACACCGGCTTCGTGCAGCGCGCCGACCTGGTCGTGCATCAGCGCGATCAGCGGCGAGACGACGATGGCCACGCCGCGCCCGGCGCGCTGCCGCGCGATGGCGGGGATCTGGTAGCACAGCGACTTGCCGCCGCCGGTGGGCATGAGCACCAGCGCGTCGCCGCCGGTCACCACGTGCTCGACGATCGCCGCCTGGTGGCCGCGGAAGTCGGTGTAGCCGAAGACTTCCTGCAGGATGCGGTGCGGATCGGCGGCGGGCGGCGGGGGGGACGGCAGGGCGGACACGGGTGGCAGTCGGTGAAGGGGCGGCGGCGCGCCAACCCTCCCGGCGGCGCGTCCGGACTGCATTGTCGCCGCTCGGGCGGGTCTAGTGCCGGATGCCGTCGCGGCCGAACACCGCCATCAGCGTGCAGCCCATGGTGGCGATGAGCTTCTCGCGGCCCTCGTCCACGGCGTAGGCGTGGCCCTCGCACACGGTGACGGTGCGCCCGGGCTTGACCACGCTGCCGACCATGCGGAAGGTCTGGCCCTTGGCGGGCGCGAGCAGGTTGATCTTGTACTCGATGGTCAGCACCGCGGCATCCGCCGGCATCAGCGTGAAGCCGGCGTAGCCGCAGGCCGAATCGAGCGCCGTGGCCACCATGCCGGCATGCAGGAAGCCGTGCTGCTGCGTCAGCGGCTGCGCCCAGTCCAGCGCGATCGCCACGCGCCCCGGCGCGATCTCGCCCAGGCGTGCGCCAAGGGTGGCCATCGCGCCCTGGCGCTCGAAGCTGCTGCGCACGCGCTGGGCGTAGTCGGGGTCCTGGGCGACGAAAGGGGTGGGAGGCATGGGCTTCTGAGTTGACGTTTACGTTAACGTCAATTATGGCCGCGCAGTCCCTGGCGCGGCAAGCTCAGGCCAGCACGGTGCGCGCGATGATGTTGCGCTGGATCTCCGACGAGCCCTCGTAGATGCGCAGGATGCGCGCGTCGCGCACGTAGCGCTCCAGCGGCAGCTCGCGCGTGAAGCCGTAGCCGCCGTGGATCTGCAGCGCCGCGTCGGCGACGAAGGCCACCATCTCCGAGGCGTGCAGCTTGGCCATGGCCGATTGCAGCGTGAAGGGCCGGCCCGCCTCGCGCAGCGCCAGTGCCTGCATCGTCAGGCCCCACGAGGCTTCCAGCCGCAGCTTCATGTCGGCCAGCATCCACTGGATGCCCTGCTTGGCCGCCAGCGGCTCGCCGCCGACCTGCCGGTCCTTCGTCCACTGCACCGCGGCGGCCAGCGCGGCTTCGGCGATGCCCAGCGCGGTGGCGGCGACGTCCAGGCGGCTGTTGTCCAGCACCTTCATCGCGGTGCGGAAGCCCGTGCCTTCCTCGCCCAGCCGGTGGCCGGCAGGCACCTGCACGCCGTCGAAGGCGACCTCGAAGGCGTGGCCGCCGCGGATGCCCATCAGCTTCTCGGGCGCGGACACGCGCACGCCCGGCGCGTCGGTGGGCACGACGAAGGCGCTCACGCCGCGCGCGCCGGCCTCGGGGTCGGTCTTGGCGAAAACGACCAGGAACGCCGCCTCGCCCGCGTTGGAGATGAAGTGCTTCACGCCGTCGATGCGGTAGCCGTCGCCATCGCGCACCGCCTTCGTGCGCAAGTCGGCGGGGTGCGAGCCGCCGCGCGGCTCGGTGAGCGCGAAGCCGGCCAGCCACTGGCCGTGCGCGCACTGCGGCAGCCAGCGTTCGCGCTGCGCGTCGTCGCCGCCGATCAGCACCGCGTCGGTGCCGAGGTAGTGCGCGCCGATCATCGACGAGGTGGCGGCGCAGGCGCGCGAGATCGCCACCAGCGACAGCAGCATCGCGGTGGGCGAGACGCCGGGGCCGCCGAAGTGCTCGGGAATGTTCATGCCCATCACGCCCAGGGCCGCGAGGCCGGGCAGGTGGCAGGTGGCGGACAGCGCCTGCTCGTCGATCTCGCGGGCGCGCGGCGCCAGCGCCTCGCCGGCGTAGCGCGCGACGGCGTCGGCCAGCGCCTGGTCTTCGTCGGTGATGCCGAAGCGGGGGGTGTTCATGCGGTGGTCTCCCGGGGGATGGAAGGGGAAGCCGGCGCGGGGCCGAAGGCGCCGGCGGCGCGCAGTCCGGCCAGCCGTTGCGCGCCGCAGCCGAGCAGGGTGGCGAGCAGGTCGTCGGTGTGTTCGCCGAGCGCGGGGGCCCGCACCGCGCGGTTGGGCGCCGCGCCGCCGAAGCGCACCGGCTGCGTCGGCAGGCGCAGGCCGGGCAGGCGGTCGTCGTCCACCGGCCGCAGCAGTTCGCGCGCGGCGGCCTGCGGCGACTCGAGCGCCTGCGCGATGTTCCAGATCGGCGCGGCCGGCACGCCGGCGGCCTCCAGCGCCGCGACGGCCTGCGCCACGGACTGCGTGCCGGCCCAGGCCTCGATTGCCTGGCGCAAGACGGGCTCGTGCGCCGAGCGCGATTCGTCGCTGGCGAAGCGCGCATCGCGCGCCAGCGCTGGCCGGCCCATCGCGCCGGCCAGCGCCTCGAACAGCTTGCCGTTGAGCACCGCCAGCGCGAAGTGCCCGTCCTGCGCGCGGTACACGCCGAAGGGCGCCGACAGCGGATGCCGGTTGCCCACGCGCCGCGCCGGGCGGCCGGTGAACAGGTAGCGCGCCATCGAGGTGGCGAGGAAGGCGAGGGTGGTGTCGAACATCGCCACGTCCACGTGCTGGCCGCAGCCGGTGCGCTGTGTCTGCAGCAGCGCCGCCAGCGTGGCCCAGGAGGCGAACAGGCCGGCCACCACGTCGGACACCGCCTCGCCCACCAGCGTGGGCGGGCCGTCCGGGTCGCCGGTGGCCTCCATCAGCCCGCTCATGGCCTGCACCACGATGTCGTAGGCCGGCCGGTGTGCCAGCGGGCCGGTCTGGCCGAAGCCCGACACGCTCACGTAGACCAGCTTCGGGTGGAGCCTTCGCAGCGCCTCGGGCCCGATGCCCAGGCGCTCGGCCACGCCGGGGCGGAAGTTCTCCACCACCACGTCGGCCTGCGCCGCGAGCTGCTGCACGAGCTGCACCGCCTCGGGCTGCTTGAGGTCCAGCACCAGGCTCTTCTTGTTGCGGTTCATCACCGTGAAGAGCGCGCTCTGGCCGTTCTTCATCGGGCCGATGGCGCGGTAGTCGTCGCCCTGCGGCGGCTCGATCTTGATCACTTCGGCGCCGAGGTCGGCCAGCAGCGCGGTGGCCAGCGGGCCGGCCAGCACGCGCGTGAAGTCGAGGATGCGCACGCCGTCGAGCGGGCGGGGAGGGGCGCTCATCGTCGGGGCCTTTCGCAACAATGGAAGAGGCCCCGATGCTCGGCCAGGGATGGATCGAAAGAAAATATTCTTTTTCGATGGATTGGATCAAGAAAGATGATGCATCTGAACCTGCGCCAGCTCGAATACTTCGTGGCCGCCGCGCGCCATGGCGGCGCGGCGCGCGCGGCCGAGGCGCTCGGCATCTCGCAGCCCTCGATCTCCAAGGCGATCGCCGACCTGGAGGCGCTGTGGGGCGAGCCGCTGTTCGTGCGCCTGCATGCCCGCGGGCTGCAGCTCACCGCGGCCGGCGTCGCGCGCCACCGCGAGGCGCATGCGCTGCTGGCGCAGGCGCGCGCGCTCGAGGGTCCGCGCTCGGGCGCGCTGGCCGGCCTGCTGCGCGTGGGCTGTCTCAGCACGCTGGCGCCGCGCCGGCTGCCGGGCATCCTGGCGCGCCTGCGGGCGGCACATCCGGCCATCGAGGTGCAGCTGCACGAGGGCGACACCGAGACGCTGACCCGCATGCTCGAGCGCGGCGCGCTCGACGTCGCGCTCATGTACGACCTGGGCCTGGCGCGCGCGGGCGTGATGCTGGAGCCGGTGGCCGACCTGGTGCCCTACGCGCTGCTGCCCTGGGGCCACCGCCTGGCCGCCGGCACCAGCCTGCGCCTGGCGGAGCTGGCGCGCGAGCCGCTGGTGCTGATCAACCTGCCGCACAGCCGCGAGTACTTCCTCTCGCTGTTCCGCCATGCCGGCGTCACGCCGGTCATCGCCTACGAGACCGCTTCGCTGGAGATGGTGCGCTCGCTGGTGGCCAACGGCCTGGGCGTCTCGCTGCTGACCACCCGGCCGGCGCACGATCGCAGCCAGGACGGCCGGCGCCTGGCCTGCCGCCGGCTGCGCGGGCCGCTGGCCGCGCAGTCGGTGGCGCTGGGCCACCCCGCGCCGCAGAGCTTGCGCAGCGCGCTGGCCGCGCCCTTCGCCGCGGCCGTGCACGCCGGCTTCGCGCCCCGGCCGGACGACCTGACGCGGCGCCCCGGCCGCGCGCGCTGAAGCTGGCACGCGGCTTGCGCAAGGAGCCCCCGTTCGCTCTGGCCCATCCTGTATAGACAGCAAAATGGTGCACGCGGGAGCCCCTCGTGCACCGACCGGAGAACCCGCTGCGCCGTCATGGTGCGGCCCTTCGGGGTTATCCTGTATATACAGGTGTGCTCAGGCGAATGACACTGCGCCGGCGCAGGGCAGGCTTGCCGTGGCAAGGCCGGCGACACGTTGACGCTTTCTCATACCGAACAGGAGGGCCCGATGGCCAAGACAGTCGTAAAGATCGCCGCGCTGCTGGCGGCAGGCGCATGCATGGCCGGCACCGCCGCCGCGCAGACCAAGATCACCCTGGGCATGTCCGGCTGGACCGGCTTCGCCCCGCTCACGCTGGCCGACAAGGCGGGCATCTTCAAGAAGAACGGGCTGGACGTGGAGATCAAGATGATCCCGCAGAAGGACCGCCATCTCGCCCTGGCCGCGGGCAGCATCCAGTGCGCCGCCACCACCATCGAGACGCACGTGGCCTGGAACGCCAACGGCGTGCCGATCGTGCAGATCTTCCAGATGGACAAGTCCTACGGCGCCGACGGCATCGCGGTGCGCAACGACATCAACAGCTTCGCCGACCTCAAGGGCAAGACCATCGGCGTGAGCGCGCCGGGCACCGCGCCCTACTTCGGCCTGGCCTGGATGCTGAACAAGAACGGCATGACCCTCAAGGACGTGAAGACCGTCTCGCTCGAGCCGCAGCCGGCCGCCCAGGCCTTCGTCGCCGGCCAGAACGACGCGGCCATGACCTACGAGCCCTACCTGTCCACCGTCCGCAGCAACCCGCAGGCCGGCAAGATCCTGGCCACCACGCTGGACTACCCGATGGTGATGGACACCGTCGGCTGCGCGCCCACCTGGCTCAAGGCCAACGCCAAGGCGGCGCAGGCGCTGACCGCCTCGTACTTCGAGGCGCTGGAGATGATCAAGGCCGACCCGGCCAAGTCCCACGAGATCATGGGTTCGGCGGTCAAGCAGACCGGCGAGCAGTTCGGCAAGTCGGCGGCCTACCTGCGCTGGCAGGACAAGCAAGCCAACCAGAAGTTCTTCGCCGGCGAGTTGCTGCAGTTCATGAAGGAGGCGGTGCCGATCCTGCTGGAGGCCGGCGTGATCCGCAAGGCGCCGGAAGACCTGAACGCCACCTTCGACGCGAGCTTCATCCAGTAAGCGCGCCGACCCGGGAGCCGCCATGGAAGCGATGTCCGCCGTCCGTCCTCCAGCGCCCGCCGGCGCCGTCCAGCCGTCGCCGGCGCGGCGCCGCGCGATGGCGCCGCTCGAGCCCGTCCGCCCGCGCACGCGCACCCTGCTGGGCGTGGCCTTCTTCGTGGTGTTCTTCGCGGTGTGGGCCTTCTTCACGCTCGGCGGCTTCGTGCCGCCGACCTTCCTGGCCAGCCCGATCACGATGGTGAAGGAAGGGTGGCTGCTGTTCACCGAGTACAACTTCATCCACGACATCGGCATGACGGTGTGGCGCGTGGTCGGCGGCTTCGTGCTGGCGGCGATCGTCGCCGTGCCGCTGGGCATCGCGATGGGCGCGTACAAGCCGGTCGAGGCCTTCCTGGAGCCCTTCGTCTCCTTCTGCCGCTACCTGCCGGCCTCGGCCTTCATACCGCTGCTGATCCTGTGGGCCGGCATCGGCGAGGCGCAGAAGCTGCTGGTGATCTTCATCGGCTCGGTGTTCCAGATCATCCTGATGGTGGCCGTCACCGTGGGCGGCGCGCGCAAGGACCTGGTGGAGGCCGCCTACACACTGGGCGCCGGCAGCCAGGGCATCGTGCGGCGCGTGCTGATCCCGGGCGCGGCGCCGGGCATCGCCGAAGCGCTGCGGCTGGTGCTGGGCTGGGCCTGGACCTACGTGATCGTGGCCGAGCTGATCGGCTCCTCCTCGGGCATCGGCCACATGATCACCGACAGCCAGGCGCTGCTGAACACCGGGCAGATCATCTTCGGGATCATCGTCATCGGCGTGATCGGGCTGGTGTCCGACTTCGCGTTCAAGGCCGTGAACAAGCGCCTCTTCGCCTGGAGCACCCTGTGAGCCGGCTCACCCCCAGTCTTCGCGCACTTCGTGTCGCTTCGCCAACCCCCTGCAAGGGGGCAGCACCGGCGGCCCGGCCAAGCCGGTTCCGCGGTGCTTCCCGAATGGGCCGCGTTTCATCGGCCCGGGCCGTACGAGGAGATCCGCTGTGATGAATCAGTTGTCTATCCGTGGCGTCTCGCGCACCTTCGAGGGCGCGCGCGGCCAGACGACCCAGGCGCTGCTGCCGGTCGATTTCGAGGTCAGGGAGAACGACTTCGTCACCATCCTCGGCCCCTCGGGCTGCGGCAAGTCGACCCTGCTGCGCATTGTGGCGGGGCTCGATTTCCCCACCACCGGCCAGGTGCTGCTGGACGGCCAGCCGGTGGACGGCCCCGGCGCCGACCGCGGCATGGTGTTCCAGAGCTACACGCTGTTCCCCTGGCTCGACATCGCGCAGAACATCCGCTTCGGCCTGCGCGAGCGCGGCATGCCCGAGGCGCAACAGAAGGAGCGCGCGGACTACTTCATCGCCAAGGTGGGGCTGCGCGGCTTCGAGAAGCACTTTCCCAAGCAGCTGTCCGGCGGCATGCAGCAGCGCACCGCGATCGCCCGCGCGCTGGCCAACGACCCCAAGATCCTGCTGATGGACGAGCCCTTCGGCGCGCTGGACAACCAGACCCGCGTGCTGATGCAGGAGCTGCTGCTGGGCATCTGGGAGGCCGAGCGCAAGACGGTGATGTTCGTCACCCACGACATCGACGAGGCCATCTTCATGGCCAACCGCGTGGCGGTGTTCAGCGCGCGGCCCGGCCGCATCAAGACCGAGCTGGCGGTGGAGCTGCCGCACCCGCGCCACTACACCATCAAGACCTCGCCCGAGTTCATGGACCTCAAGGCGCAGTTGACCGAAGAGATCCGCGCCGAGTCGATGGCCGCGGCCGAACACTGACGCACCGCCCCATGGCCGCCTCCGCCCCCCTGCGCCGCAAGACCGCCGCCTCCCGCGCCGCCGCGCCCGTACCGGCCGCCGCGCCGGCGCTGGCCCTGTACGAGCAGGTCAAGGAGTTCATCACGCGCAAGATCCAGGACGGCTCCTGGCCGGCCGGCCACCGCCTGCCCTCGGAGCACGAGCTGGTGGCGCAGTTCGGCATCTCGCGCATGACGGCCAACCGCGCGCTGCGCGAGCTGGTGGAGCAGGGGCGCGTGGTGCGCGTGGCCGGGGTGGGCAGCTTCGTGGCGGAGGACAAGCCGCAGTCCACGCTGCTGCAGATCGCCAACATCGCCAGCGAGATCCGCGCGCGCGGGCACGACCACGGCTACCAGCTCCTCACCGCCGAGCGCATCGCCGCACCGCCCGACGTGGCCGCCTGGCTGGACCTGCGCGCCGGCGAGTCGGTGTTCCACAGCCTGTGCCTGCACCTGGAGGACGGCGTGCCGGTGCAATTGGAAGACCGCTACGTCAGCCCGCGCATGGTGCCGCAGTTCCTCGACCAGGACCTGGCGGCCACGCCGCCGAGCGAGTACCTGGTGCGCCACGTGCCCTTCGACCAGATCGAGCACCTGGTCGACGCCGTGCTGCCCGCCGCCGAGCAGGCCGCGCGGCTGGACATGCCGATGAGCGAGCCCTGCCTGCAGCTCACCCGCCGCACCTGGACGCGCGGCACGCCCATCACGCTGGTGCGCTGCCTGCATCCGGCCTCGCGCTACCGGCTGGGCAGCCGCTTCCGCGCCGACGGCAACCCCAGCTTCGGCTGACGCACAGGCGCCCGGAATGTCCCTCGATGCCGGCGCTACTTGTATAGACAGGACGACACCATGAACGCCACCTCTTCCACCGACGCGCCCGCCCTGACGCTGCACCCGGGCGCGGTCGATCTCGCGCAGCTGCGCCGCATCCATGCGGGCGGCCTGCGGCTGGACCTCGATGCCGGGGCCCGCGCGGGCCTCGCGGCCGCGCAGGCGGCGGTGCGGCGCATCCTCGATGCCGGCGAGGTGGTCTACGGCATCAACACCGGCTTCGGCAAGCTGGCGCAGACCCTCATCCCCGCCGAGCGGCTGGCCGAGCTGCAACGCAACCTGGTGCTCTCGCACAGCGTGGGCACCGGCGAGCCGCTGCCGCCCGCCGTGGTGCGGCTGGTGCTCGCCACCAAGGCGGTGAGCCTGGCGCGCGGCCACTCGGGCGTGCGGCCCGAGATCGTCGACGCGCTGCTGGCCCTGTTCAACGCCGGCCTGCTGCCGCGCATCCCGGGCAAGGGCTCGGTCGGCGCCTCGGGCGACCTGGCGCCGCTGGCGCACCTGGCCTGCGTGCTGATCGGCGAGGGCGAGGCGACGACGCCCGAGGGCGAGGTGATCGGCGGCGCGCAGGCGATGCAGCGCATCGGCCTCGCGCCCTTCGTGCTCGGCCCCAAGGAAGGGCTGGCGCTGCTCAACGGCACGCAGGTCTCGACCGCGCTGGCGCTGGCCGGCCTGTTCGGCGCGGAAAGCGTGTTCGCCGCCGGCCTGCTGTCGGGCGCGCTCTCCCTCGAGGCCATCCAGGGTTCGATCAAGCCCTTCGACGCGCGCATCCACGCCGCGCGCGGCCAGCCCGGCCAGATCGCCGTCGCCGGCGCGGTGCGCGCGCTGCTGGAAGGCAGCGAGATCATCCCCGGCCACGCCGACTGTGGCCGGGTGCAGGACCCGTACTCCATCCGCTGCGTGCCGCAGGTCATGGGCGCCTGCCTGGACAACCTGGCGCACGCGGCGCGCGTGCTGACCACCGAGGCCAACGCCGCCTCGGACAACCCGCTGGTGTTCACCGACACCGGCGAGGTGATCTCCGGCGGCAACTTCCACGCCGAGCCGGTCGCCTTCGCCGCCGACATCATCGCGCTCGCGGTGGCCGAGGTCGGCGCCATCTCGGAACGCCGCATGGCCCTGCTGCTGGACTCGGGCCTGTCCGGCCTGCCGCCCTTCCTGGTGAAGGACGGCGGCGTGAACTCCGGCTTCATGATCGCGCAGGTCACGGCCGCGGCGCTGGCGTCGGAGAACAAGTCGCTCGCGCACCCCGCCAGCGTGGACAGCCTGCCCACCTCCGCCAACCAGGAGGACCATGTCTCGATGGCCACCTTCGCCGGCCGGCGCCTGGCCGAGATGGTGGACAACACCGCCGTGGTGGTCGGCATCGAGGCGATGGCCGCCTGCCAGGGCATCGAGCTGAAACGCGGCCCCAAGTCCTCGCCGCTGGTCGAAGCCGAATTCGCCGCCATCCGCGAGCGCGTGGCCTTCATCGAACAGGACCGCTTCCTCGCGCCCGACGTCGAGGCCATGCGCCGCTGGGCGCTGCGCGCCGACGGCGGCGCCTGGCCCGCGCCGCTGGCCGCCATCCTGCCCAGCCACGCCTGACCCATCCCGCTCATCTCTCACAAGGAGCTTCTTCCATGAACGCACCCGACAAACACCTCGCCAAGCCGCTGGCCGACCCGCGCCACGACCCGAGCCGCGAGATCCGCGCGCCGCGCGGCAGCGAACTGAGCTGCAAGAGCTGGCTGACCGAGGCGGCGTACCGCATGATCCAGAACAACCTGGACCCGGACGTGGCGGAGAACCCGCAGTCGCTGGTGGTGTACGGGGGCATCGGGCGGGC
>Ga0160444_100227_pt1 | contig 47485 bp, 48 predicted proteins | sample HID1972K_E1MG_FD_108232 | JGI IMG/M metagenome (GOLD analysis project Ga0160444, IMG submission 108232) | Enriched pill bug-associated microbial communities from UW Madison campus, WI, USA - HID1972K_E1 MG | ecosystem: Host-associated > Arthropoda: Insects > Digestive system > Unclassified ... | reverse complement strand
AGTCGCCGCGATGCACAACAGGTGGGTGAATATCATCGAATCCGTGTAAGGGATGGAGAGCACCTTCATGGCCAAGCTGTATCCGGGCCAGGCGGGCAACGGTCTGCACGTGCACATTTTGATCCTGGACAAAGAAGGCAACAACATCTTCGCCAGCGAGGATCCCGAGCAGAACGCCGCACTGCGTCACGCGATCGGCGGTGTGCTGGAGACCCTGCCTGCGCAAATGGCGTTCCTCTGCCCGAACGTCAACTCGTACCGTCGTTTCGGCGCGCAGTTCTACGTACCGAACTCGCCAAGCTGGGGCATCGACAACCGCACCGTGGCCGTGCGGGTACCGACCGGTTCGGCCGACGCTGTGCGTATCGAGCATCGCGTGGCTGGCGCTGACGCCAACCCGTACTTGCTGATGGCTTCGGTGCTGGCCGGTATTCACCACGGTCTAACCAATCAGATCGAGCCGGGCGCCCCGGTGGAAGGCAACAGCTACGAGCAGAACGAACAGAGCCTGCCGAACAACCTGCGCGACGCATTGCGCGAGCTGGACGACAGCGAAGTCATGGCCCGCTACATCGACCCGATGTACATCGACGTGTTTGTCGCGTGTAAGGAGAGCGAGCTGGCCGAGTTCGAAAACTCGATCTCTGACCTTGAGTACAACTGGTATCTGCATACGGTTTGATTGGCTGAGGCCCTCAAAAGCTGAAGAGCCCCTCACCCTAACCCTCCCGAAACGTCGGACCGCCCCGAGGGAGAGGGGACTGACCGGGTTGTATCGATATATCCGGCGACCTGAACGATCCAGTCGATTATGGATTCGGCAAAGATTTTTCAGGTCGGCGGAGATTCTGAGCATCCCCGAATCGGTCCCCTCTACCCCTGGGAGAGGGCTAGGGTGAGGGCAGCCATCCCAAGCCAGACATCGCAGCCAGACAACACCCCCAATCCCCCTTGTCGAGCCACAACAATGACAACGACCCGCAACGACTGGGAACAACGCTTCCAGTCCCTGACCATCGAAGCCCGCGCATTCATCAACGGTGAATACCGCCCGGCAATCAGTGGCGACACGTTTGAATGCCTGAGCCCCGTCGACGGCCGTTTCCTCGCCTCCGTGGCCAGCACCGATGAAGCCGACGCCAACCTCGCCGTTGAAGTCGCGCGCCAGTCTTTTGAATCCGGCGTGTGGGCGAAAAAAGCCCCGGCCGAGCGCAAGCGCATCCTGATTCGCTTCGCCGATCTGATCCTGCAGAACCAGGAAGAACTGGCGCTGCTGGAAACCCTCGACATGGGTAAACCGATCAGCGATTCGATGAGCATCGACATCCCGGCGACCGCCAACGCGATCCGCTGGAGCGCCGAAGCCATCGACAAGATCTACGACGAAGTCGCCGCCACACCCCACGATCAACTTGGCCTCGTGACCCGCGAGCCATCCGGTGTGGTCGCGGCCATCGTGCCGTGGAACTTCCCGTTGATCATGGCCAGCTGGAAGTTCGCCCCGGCGCTGGCCGCGGGCAACTCGTTCATTCTCAAACCTTCGGAAAAGTCGCCACTGACGGCGATCCGCATCGCCCAGCTCGCGCTGGATGCCGGCATTCCGAAAGGCGTGTTCAACGTCCTGCCAGGCTTCGGTCACACCGTCGGCAAGGCGTTGGCGTTGCACATGGACGTCGACGTGCTGGCCTTCACCGGCTCCACGGCGATTGCCAAACAGCTGATGATTTATGCCGGCCAAAGCAACATGAAACGCGTCTGGCTCGAAGCCGGGGGCAAGAGCCCGAACGTGGTGTTTGCCGACGCACCGGACTTGCGTGCGGCAGCACAAGCGGCGGCCGGCGCCATTGCCTTCAACCAGGGCGAAGTGTGCACGGCGGGTTCGCGCTTGCTGGTCGAGCGTTCGATCCGCGAGCAGTTCATTCCGCTGTTGGTGGAAGCGCTGCAAGCGTGGCAACCGGGTCATTCACTGGATCCGGCGACCACCGTCGGTGCTGTGGTCGATCAGCGTCAACTCGACAACGTGCTGCGCTACATCAGCATCGGTCGCGAGCAGGGCGCCGAGCTGATCGCCGGCGGCCAACGCACCCTTGAAGAAACCGGTGGCCTCTACGTGCAACCGGCGCTGTTTGACGGCGTGACCAACGCGATGACCATCGCCCAGGAAGAAATCTTTGGCCCGGTGCTGTCGCTGATCACCTTCGACACCGCTGAAGAAGCGCTGCAGATCGCCAACGACAGCATCTTCGGTCTCGCCGCCGGCGTGTGGACCAGCAACCTCAGCAAGGCGCACACCTTCGCCCGTGGCCTGCGTGCCGGCAGCGTCTGGGTCAACCAGTACGACGGCGGCGACATGACCGCACCGTTCGGTGGCTTCAAACAGTCGGGCAACGGCCGCGATAAATCGCTGCACGCGTTCGACAAGTACACCGAGCTGAAAGCGACCTGGATCAAGCTCTGACTCTATTACAGCGGTGGTCGCCTTCTATTGGCGGCCCTCGGAGAAACGTATGAAACAGCAACACGTAAACAGCTACTACGCCGCCACTCGCAACGAAGTCAGCGACTTCCCGGTTCTGGAAGAAGCGGTGGACTGCGATGTCTGCATCATCGGCGCGGGCTACACCGGCCTGTCTTCGGCACTGTTCCTGACCGAGGCCGGCTACAAAGTGACGGTGCTGGAAGCTGCGAAAGTCGGCTACGGCGCCAGCGGTCGCAATGGCGGTCAACTGGTCAACTCCTACAGCCGCGACGTCGACGTGATCGAAGAGCGCTACGGCGACAAGACCGCGGAAATCCTCGGCAGCATGATCTTCGAAGGCGCCGATATCATCCGTTCGCGCATCAAGGAATACGACATCCAATGCGACTACCGCCCGGGCGGCATCTTCGCAGCGATGAACAAGAAACAACTCAACGGCCTGGCTGAGCAGAAGCGCGGCTGGGAACGTTATGGCAACCGCAATCTGAAGATGCTCGACGCGGCTGACATTCGTCGCGAAGTCGGTTCCGATGCTTACGTCGGCGGTCTGCTGGACATGCAGGGTGGTCACGTTCACCCGTTGAACCTCGCGCTCGGTGAAGCAGCGGCGATCACGCGTCTGGGTGGCAAAATCTACGAGCAATCCGCTGCCGTGGAAATCAAATACGGCGAGCCGAACATTGTGCGTACCGCCAAAGGCCAGGTCCGTGCCAAGTACCTGCTGATCGCCGGCAACGCTTACCTGCCACAAGGCCTCGACAACCGTGTGACCGCGAAAAGCATGCCGTGCGGCTCGCAGATCGTCGTCACCGAACCGTTGACCGAGAAACAGGCGCGCAGCCTGATCACCAACAACTACTGCGTCGAAGACTGCAACTATCTGCTGGATTATTACCGTCTGACTGCCGACAACCGTCTGCTCTACGGCGGCGGCGTGGTCTACGGCGCGCGTGAACCGGACGACATCGAACAACTGATCCGCCCGAAGATCCTCAAGACCTTCCCGCAGCTCAAAGACGTCAAGATCGACTACCGCTGGACCGGCAACTTCCTGCTGACCATGTCACGCATGCCGCAATTTGGCCGTATCGAGAAAAACGCCTACTACATGCAAGGCTACAGCGGCCACGGCGTCACCTGCTCGCACCTGGCCGGCAAACTGATCTCGGAAATGATCCGCGGCGACGCCGAACGTTTCGACGCCTTCGCATCGCTGCCGCATATGCCCATGCTCGGTGGCCGCACCTTCTCTGCGCCACTCACCGCCCTCGGCGCCGTCTACTACTCGCTGCGCGACCGCTTCGGCCTCTAAGTTACCTCCCCGGCGGCGGTCCCAAGACCCCGCCGGTTTTTCTTATCGAAACACCGCAGATATCCAGGTGTGGGAGCTGGCTTGCCAGCGATGAGACCTGCAAACACAACATCAATCCGACTGAAACACCAAAGATCAAATTGTAGGAGTGAGCCTGCTCGCGATAAGGCCAGAAAAGACACCATCACTCCCGCTGACACACCACAAAACCTGTGGGAGCTGGCTTGCCAGCGATGGCGGTCTTTCAGCAAAAGGGATGTTGAATGTGCCACCCAATCGCTGGCAAGCCAGCTCCCACAGGTTTTGTATTCAGCCCAGAATTACCACCGGCAGGTTCATTTCACACACCGTCCATCGAACCTGCTGAGCAACACCGGCAAACGTGATTTAATAGCCGCCTTTCACGGTTCCGGGACACGGGAGCAACGTGATCCGCGCCCTCGGCGCGTCACCCGCCACCCACCCCCATCGCCCTTAAGTCGTTCTCACATAAGGCAGTCATGGATACGGGTTATAGACTCAAACTAGTACGCGAAAGCTACAAACTCTCCCAGCGCGAGCTGGCCCGGCGTAGCGGCGTGACCAATGCCACCATTTCCCTGATCGAACAGAATCGCGTCAGCCCCTCCGTCAGCTCCCTGAAAAAGCTGCTCGAAGGCATACCGATGTCCTTGGCCGACTTCTTCACCTTCGACCAACCCCCGCGCGAACACCAATACGTCTTCCGCGCCAACGAACAACCCGACCTCGGCCGCCACGGCCTGCGCCTGCTGCTGATCGGCGCCTCCGTACCCAGCCGCCAGATGCGCTTGCTGCGCGAGCAATACGCACCGGGTGCGAGTTCCGGGGAAGAGCCGATTGTGCATGCCGAGGGCGAGGAGTGTGGGCTTGTCACCCGTGGCACGGTTGAGTTGACCGTGGATGGATCGGTGAGTGTGTTGAATGCGGGGGATGGGTATTATTTTCCGACGACGCTGCCGCATAAGTTTCGGAATATCGGGGCGGATGAGGCTGAGATTATTAGTGCGAATACGCCGGCGAATTTTTGAGGGAAAAATCGCGCAATAAGCGTCACTCGATAATATTATCGGTCATTCAGGAGGTAAGGTCCGAAGGACGGCAGATATGTTAATCAAATATGCAGCGCCGTCCTTAAGGTTTTCAATGACGTTCTGGTTAGCTCGTGTATGAAAGGGTCGTTGTCTGATGTCCACGGCTTTTTGCTATTGTAAAGCCAAAGGTTTCGACGATTTTCAGCATCGATGTGGATTTTTTATATAAGCGGACGATGAACGTTGTACCTGGCGTAAAGTGTTTGATCGAGCGTTCTACCATGAGTGTTCCTATTCCGCGTCGCCGATGATCGGGAGAGACCGCTATCAGATACAATTCCACTTCGTTTTTGGTGCGTTGAATAGCCCAGCTGAACGCGATAGCTTTATCATTTTCAATGAAAACGAATATGGCGGCTTCACAGCTTTTACTGTTGGAGGGGAATGTTCTGTTTCGTACACCTTGGATGAGTTGGTGTTTCAAGCCGGGGTGAGCCGTCGGAGGAATATAATTAGAACTAAAGTGACCGGTATGCGATTCTTCTAAAATTGACTTAAATATAGTGTCCGTGTCATAGAGGGTGGCAAGTTGGAAACCGTCGGGGCGCAAGTTTGATTGACGTGGAGTTTCGGATGTTTCTGTTTTTTTAAAGATTTTTTTGATAAATTCAAACATTTGTCTTTCTGCCGGCTCGTATAAGGGATTTATGCTGGGTGGACGGGGCGGAGGCGAACTATATATAACGCTTAATGGTTTTCCCAGAGCTGTTCTACTTCAATGAGTGTGCAATTCATGTCGGTTGAGATTTCCCGTAATCCCGTGATTATTCTAATGTAGGCTTGATGGGTAGATATATCTGTTATCTTGGTTTGGGAATGCGTTTCTTTAAGTATGTGGTGGTTGTTCTTGTATTTTCGATTAATGCCCTTCCACAATCCTGAGTCAATGGGAGGGTGCAGGCACTCACGAATTCCGCACCGTCCACCATCACCGACATAGCAGTAGGTTTTCAGGTAAATGTTAACTATTTTGGCCGCCCATCCAAACTGGTCTGCGAGTTTGCTAGTTGATTTAACCAAGGCGGTTAATGTTTTTTCATGCCAGCGTTCAAAGTCAATAGGTGTTATCGGCCCAAGAGAATTATCCAGAATAACTGAAAAGTCGACTGTTTCCAGAACCCCATAAACGTTTTTTCGACTTCTGATAGGTGATCCGACTCGGAGTGCGGATAATACTGTCCACTCTGCGTAACTTTTGAGTATGGTGTGGCGTGTTGGCATATAGGGCTTCTTAGTCGATTGCATGGCCGGGGAGAATGCCCGGCCCATAGTTTCTCTCGAAAAGGTGACAGATTCATTTGTTAGTGATTTTTCACCATTTGGCCTATTTCTTTTTAGGTTTCCCCGTATCACTTCGCTTGTCGCGAACTTGACCATCATTATTTCTGGAACGAGGCTGCTCACCACCGCCTGGCTTCGGCACTGTCACGTTTGGGTTAAAAGGCCTTCTATCTGTCATTTTTTCTTCCTTACATTAATTGAAGGGTATACAAGAAAAAATCACAGCCTTGATTCACTAAATACTCGGAAATTTAAATTTCGCCGAACTGCTGATGGCCAATGTCTGATCCGAACGCTATCAAATTGCCATCACTATTTCCATCCCCTATTGTGAAAAGTATGGTTCTCGAAAAATGTCGTGGCGGAAGAGCCTCCACTTTCCGCACCTGGTTTTTCCTACGATGCTGGCTCAAACCTCCGCTGCTCAATCACCCGAAACACATCACTCACATCCTGCACCATGATCCTAGCGATGTTGGTGATGGTGTTGATGTCGTGTTCAGCGTGATCGGGTAGGCGGGCGCAGGCGATGAGGTCGAGGTATTTGAGGACCGCGTTGAGGCGTTCGGCGGCGCAGGCGTGAAGGTCGCGTAGTGGTGAGTTGGTGTCGATGAGAAGGACGGGGTGGTCGGTGGCGGGGTGGGACATGCGGGTGTACTGGTGGAGCGGTTTTTTTATCGTCATTAGCAAGGGCCTCTCAGTAAAAATGAGCCACCGTTTTGCTGCGAAACAAGATGGGTGGCGGTTGTGAGCGGGTTCGCAGACCGAGGAGAAACCAGACTCGGCAGACTCGAAAGTCTCCCGCACACAACCGCCATAAAACGTAATGCTGGCGAATTTTGCCAGAATTGTCGCTAGACGGTGTTAGCCAATTTCTCGTTAGGGCTGCGAAACCCATCGCTAACTGTGGTCAGCGACAGACCCACTCTAGGCAGCAATTCCGGCAGCCACAACCGACCTGTAGGACTTGAAACGCATACCTGTGGCGAGGGCGCTTGCCCCCGCTCTGCGACGTGGTCTTCGTAATCCGGGGCGTGCGTTATGTCTGAGAGAAATGGACTATCCGGTTTTGGGACTGCTTCGCAACCCAGCGGGAGCAAGCTCTCTCGCCACATGGGGTGTTTTCCTACGAAGTTTTCAGATATCGAAATTGCGCGAGCCATTTGGGCGATAACCATTCGTCCGACCCACCGCACCTTCACCGCACACCTTCTTCCAATGCTGTAACTCACCACGCAAAGGAAGAGCCACCATGCTGAACCATAAAATTGCGGTGTTAACCCTCGCGGCGTTGCTGTCCGGCAGTTCGCTGTACGCGATCGCGGCCGGCGAAACGCCGACTCCGACAGCGAACGACGGCAACAGCCAGACTCGCGACCCAGCGTCCCCAGCCACCAATGCGGACCCGGATGCCGATTCGCTGCCCAAAGGTGGGGACGGCGGCAAGACTGACAATGGGCCGGTGCCTTCAGCCACCAAGCCTAGCGGTGCCGGGCAAACCACCGGCAGCAGCAGTGGCGGTAGCGGCGGTGGTTGATGGATAGCGCGTACTAAAAAGCCCGGTCTTTTGAGCCGGGCTTTTTTTTGCGTATCGCCAGCGCGGAGATCAAACGCTCACTTCGCCTTCCAATGCCCGCCACCATTCTCACAATCAATCCGCGCCTGGGCCAAATGCTCCACGTCGTAGTAATACGTGGTCACTTGCGCGTTGTCGGGGATGTTCAGCGCTTTGGCGTTTTTGTCTTTGCTGGTGGAGTGCGGGTTGGCCAGCGATTCCTGGGTGATCGTAGCGATGCACGTGGCCTGATAGTGGTCGGCACAGTGTTCGACCTTGGTTTTAGTGCTGCTGAGCATGTCTTTGCTTTCGTTGCTGCACGACCAGTCGATTGAGTTGACCGGCATGCCTTCGTATTCGTAACAGCTGTGGGTTTCCACCGCTGGCACCGAGGCGCTGGAGGATTGGGTCTGGACGTCGCAGCCTTCGGCCATGACGCAGGTGGGGATAACGGCGAAGGTGGCGATCAGAAGCAGGAAGCGAATGTTCATCGGGGTTTCCTCTTCAGGGGCGCCGGGTCTGATCGATGATTTTGGCGCTTTAAAGTTTCGAGGCGGCGTAGAGGAGGGAGGTTCCATCGGGTTTTTGATTTGCTCCCGTGGCGTACACTGCGAAACAATCGGAAACATTAGCGCCCAAGGATTGGAACATCGCCATGATGGTCATCGGTAGCCGCAACAACGCTCCCACGCCGCAACATAAAACCCACGACGTCTATATTTTCAGTATCGACCTGACCCGGCCGGCCACGCCTTTGTGTTTCGAGCAGTCAATAGGCGGCGGGCATGCCGAGCAGGTGGTGCGCGGTGGCTGGCGCTGGATGAGCTGGACGCCTGGCCCGGCGATTGGCGTGAACATCTGAGAAAGGCTGATTGCGCCTGGGTCGCTCAGATAATCGATGCCGATCCGCAAGCAGACCAAATCACCATAGTGTCGTTGATTCTTCAGCGTCATTCCGCGCCAGCCGAACCAGTCGGGCGCCTCAAGGCTATCGGCAACTGGCTCAAGCGCAACATCCATGTCGGCGGCCGATACGGCGTTTAACCTTCGGAGAATCCCATGACGCAAACCCTCGAACGTGCTATCGCCATCGCCGCCACGGCCCACGCCGGGCAGGTCGACAAGGGCGGTGCGCCGTACATTCTGCATCCGCTGAAAGTCATGTTGCGCATGAGCACGCTGGAACAACGCATCGTCGCTGTGCTGCACGATGTGGTTGAGGATTGCGGGGTCAGCCTCGATGACTTGCGTAAGGAAGGCTTCAGCGAGGAAGTTTTGAGCGCTATCGAATCGGTGACTAAAGTGCTGGGCGAGTCCTACGAGGATTTCGTCGACCGCGCCGCGCAGAACCCTATCGGTCGGGTGGTCAAATTGGCAGATCTGGAAGAGAACAGCGACCTGTCGCGAATTGCCTCGCCAAGTTGGGAAGATCTCGAACGAATTGAAAAATACCGCCGCGCGATTGGCCGGTTGCGCGGGTAAAAACAAATAAATCCCCTGTAGGAGCTGCCGAAGGCTCGGGCCGCGATCGGACGATCTTTTGATCTTGATCTTCAAAAACAAAGGCAAAAGATCGTCCGATCGCGGCCCGAGCCTTCGGCAACTCCTACACGGGGTTGTGGTGTGTCAGGTAAATAGCCAGGAAGGCGACTATGAAATCCATTCTGTGTTTGTTGATTGCGGCCGGTTTCGGCGCGCTGTTGCAGTTCGAAGGTGTGCCCCACGGTTTGTTGTTGGGGTCGATTGTGGTCACCGCGTTGTTCGCCAGCAAAACCGGCATCGCCCCGGCAACCCCTTATGGACTTGGCTACATCCAGGTCACGCTGGGCATCGCCACTGGGTTGATGTTCGAAGCGTGGGATAGCGAGACGGCGTCAACGATGTTGCCGAGCCTTGGTGTGTTGTTGATTTGCCTAACGGTGCAAATCGCGTTGGCCGGATGGTGGCTGACACGCGGCGCAGGCTGGAACCGCACCGATGCACTGTTGGCGGTTTACCCCGGCGCACTGGCAGCGGTGTTTGATTTGCTTGAATCGGAGAAGGCGTCGAGCAAGGTCATCATCGTGCACTTGATGCGCCTGCTGCTGATCACTGTGCTGGTGAGTTTCCTGATTCCCGGCCAGGCCGCTGCGGTAGCCGTCGCCGACGGTGATCCACTGACCACAGGCATGGCACTGACCGCGTTTTCGGTGATCGCGTTGAGCGTACTGCTCGGGCGCTTGCTGCTGGTGATCGGCGTTCCGGCGCCGTTCATGCTTACCGCGATCATCATCACGGCAGTGTTTGTGAAATCGGGATGGCTGCACGGGTTTCACATGCCGGACTGGAGCCTGAATCTGGCCGCGCTGATACTCGGCGTGCGGATCGGCTCAAGGTTTCAGGGGCTTGGCGTCGCGGAACTGGGGCGCCATGGCCGCACGGCGTTGGTCTCGGTTGGGTTGATGATCGTGGTTGCGGCGGTATTTGCTGAAGTGGCGGCGCGCTGGTTGGGCAGTGATCCGCTGTCGCTGTGGCTGGCGTACATGCCGGGGGCGATAGAGACGATTGCGATTGTCGCGTTTGGTGGTGGGCTGAATGTGGTGTTTATCCTGACGCATCATTTGAGCCGGATGGTGTTGCTGCATTTTGCCCCGGCGTTGTTGGTGCAGGTGCGGCGGGCGCGGGAGGAAACCTGACTCGAGCTGATGCCAATGTGTTGCGGTGTGTCAGTTAGATCCATCCCCCTCACCCCAGCCCTCTCCCCCAGGGGGGGCGAGGGGGAAGGGAGCCGATTGTGGGCTGTTCAAAACTTAAGTTCGGCTCGATATCCCAGGTCGGCGTAGCTCGAAAAAACAACTCGGTCAGTCCCCTCTCCCTCTGGGAGAGGGTTAGGGTGAGGGGCTTTTGCTCTACGTGGTCGATGCGGCGCTAGCGGATGTGTGCGTCGAAGCCTTCGCTATCCGGCGCGATATCGCTCTTCAAGGTCAAAGCAGGAATCTCATACTCCCCCGCATTCTGCTGCCGAAACCCGATCGGCCGTGCACTCCACAACTCATCCAGCCGCCGTCCCAACTCATCACAAGTCTCGGCATACCGCGCCGCATCCATCCGACTGGTCCGATACACCACAAACGGTGGCACCACTTCAAAACCGGGGTAATACAAAATCCCGTGCTGAATCGGAAACAGCAAATCATCGATCGGCCCATTAATCCCGCGCGGTGCGTAATGCGACTCCCAACCGCCAGTGGTGACCATCAACATCGCCCGTTTGCCTTTCATTTTTCCTTCGCCATATCGCTCACCCCAACGGCTGTCGGAGTGTTCGCCGACGCCATAGGCAAAACCATAGGCGTACACCCGATCGACCCAACCTTTGAGAATGGCGGGCATGGTGAACCACCAGAGTGGGAACTGCAGAATCAACGCATCCGCCCACAACAGCTTTTCCTGCTCGTGAGCGATGTCGGCAGCCTGGGTGCCATCTGCGTAAGCGACTTTCGAATCGAGCGAAGCGTGGAACGGTTTCGTCGCATCGCGCTGCGGGGCGTCGTCGGCGTCGAGGCTGGCTTTCCAGTTCATCGCGTAGAGGTCGGAGACCTGCACGGTGTGGCCGGCGGCTTGCAGGCGCTGGACGCTGAAGTCGCGCAGCGAGCCGTTGAGGGAAGTCGGTTCCGGGTGCGCGTAAACAAGTAAGACGTTCATGTTGAAGCTCCGTTAGCTGAGTGACTGCAGGATCGGCGTTCAACCGGTATATTGGAAATGAATGTCTGATATGTCTGGTATAGCCATGAATAATTTGAGACGGCTGGATATCAATCTGCTGCTGACCCTTGATGTGTTGCTGTCGGAGCACAACGTCACCCGCGCGGCGCAGCGCCTGAACCTGTCGCAGCCTTCGGTGAGTGTGCATCTGGCCAAGTTGCGCGACATCTTCGGCGATCCGCTGCTGTTGCCCGGGCCGCGTGGTATGCGCCCGACGGCGCGCGCCGATGAATTGCGTGAGCCGTTGCGCGAAGCGTTGGAGGCGTTGGAGAGGGCGGTGGCGCCGGCCAGTGCGTTCGCCCCGGCGCTGGCGACGCACACCTGGAAAATCGCCGCGACCGATTACGGCGAGTCGACGGTGGTGTTGCCAGCGCTGGGCGGTTTGCGTGAACAGGCGCCGGGCACGCGGCTGGCGGTGATCGATCTGACGCCGGCGCATCTGGTCAAACAGGCCGAGCAGGGCGTCTTCGATCTGGCGCTGCACATCAGCGAAGACGCGCCACCGGAGCTGCATCGACGTCCGCTGTTCACCGAGCGTTATGTGCTGGCCGGTAGAGTCGGGCATCCAGGTTTGATGCAGGCGCCGAGCCGCGAACAGTTCTGCGCGCTGGAGCACGTGATGGTGTCGCGCGAGGGCGGGGGCTTTTTCGGGGTGACCGACCGGGCGTTGGCCGATGTTGGGCTGATGAGAAAAGTGGTGTTGTCGGTGCCGCACTTTCTGATGGCGATGTCGGTGTTGGCGAGCACCGATCTGGTGGCGATGCTGCCGTCACGCCTGGTGCGCGGCAACCCGGCGTTGCAAGTGGTCGACGCGCCGCTGGAAGTGCCCGGCTACGAGATGGCGATGTTCTGGGGTGAACGTTCGCACCGCGATCCGGCGCATAAATGGCTGCGTGAGCATTTGTTGGCGTCGGTATGAGGCACTGTCAGGCGTGGCCGAGGGCAATCGCAAACGACACAACGATCATGCAGGCAAACGCAAAATTGAGATTCATGAGGTGTTCATCCTGAGCCTTTTAGAAGTGGTGCCATTGTGAACAGGCTGAAAGCAAAGAAAAAATTCGCCTTGTTGATTCCAATGATCGAAACAATTGATACCCCGCCAGTTTGTATTTGTTGAAGGCTTTCGCTACTCTCGCAAACCTGCAATTACAAGCATAAACAGGCATGACCATGCACGATCATTCTGCGGCCGAACTGCCGTCCCTGCGTCGACAGAAAATTCTTTTGCTCCTCGAACGCGACGGCAAAGTCATGGCGTCCGAGTTGAGCCAGCACTTTGCGGTGTCCGAGGACACCATCCGCCGCGACCTCGCCGAACTGGACAACGCCGGGCTGGTGCAACGCGTGCACGGCGGGGCGCTGCCGCGTCCGAAAGACTCCGGCAAGGATTACTTCACGCGGCTGGACGAGACGGATGAGGTGAAAATTCGCCTGGCGCAACGGGCGGCGCAGCAGATTGAAGACGGGCAGATTGTGCTGTTCGACTCCGGCTCCACCACGTTGCAGGTGGCGCGCTCGTTGCGTGCCGATATCAGCATCACGGCGGTGACTGCATCACCGATGACGGCGATTGCCTTGTCCGAATTCAAGGCAGTGAAAGTGATTCTCGCTGGCGGCCAGCTGAATCCACGGACGATGGCGGCGGGTGGGCATGAGGCGCTGCGTTTGCTCGCGGGGATCAAGGCGGATCTGGCGATTACCGGGGTGTGTGCGATTCATCCGGAGGTGGGGATCACTTCGCTGCATTTTGATGAAGTGCCGGTGAAGCAGGCGATGCTCGATGGCGCAGCGCGAGTGATTGCCGTGACCACGGCGGACAAGCTCGGGGCGGTGGAGCCGTTTGTGGTGGCGCCGTGTACGCGCCTGCATACGCTGATTACCGAGCGGCATGTGGCGTCGGGAAGTGTCGAGGATTACCGACGGTTGGGGATTGTGGTGGAGCAGTTGCCGGATTGAATTTTTTGCTGGATTTGAGGGCCTCTTCGCGAGCAGGCTCGCTCCCACAATGGATCTTCAGTGAATCGATGACCCTGTAGGAGCTGCCGAAGGCTGCGATCTTTTGATTTTGATTTTTAAAGACAAGATCAAAAGATCGCAGCCTTCGGCAGCTCCTACAAGTGGAGGGTGTGTCAGCGAAAGCGCTCAAGCATCTGGTAGTACCACATCCCGGCAGCCAGTAACGGATTGCCGAGCAAATCCCCCATCGGCACGCGTATGTGCTGGCACTGGGCAAACGTATCGAACTGCTCCATCTGCCCGGTGATCGCGCGACTCATGATTTCGCCCATGATGTGCGTCGTCGCGATGCCGTGCCCCGAGTAGCCCTGGCAATACCAGACGTTGTCCGAGAGCTTGCCCAGTTGCGGAATGCGGTTGATGACGATGCCCATCGCGCAGCTCCACTGATAATCGATCTGCACGCCTTTGAGCGCCGGAAAGGTTTGTTCGATGCACGGGCGCAGTTCGGCGGCGATGTCCCGTGAATCCTTGCCGCTGTAGTTGGCGCCGCCGCCGAACAACAGGCGGCCGTCGGCGGTGAGGCGGTAGTAGTCGAGGACGAAGCGGCAGTCATACACTGCAAGGTCTTCGGGGTTGATCTGTTTTGCCAGATCGCCCAGTGGCGCGGTGGTGACGATGCCGCCCATCGCCGGGAAAATCTTGCCCTTGAGTTGCCCTGGTTCGAGCTTGTGGTAGACGTCGCCGGCGAGCATCACCTGCTTGGCGTCGATCTGGCCGTGAGCCGTGCGCACACCGGGCGTAGCGCCGTGAATGATCTCCAGCACTTCGCTGTTTTCGAAGATCAGCGCACCGAGACTTTCCGCCGCCCGCGCTTCACCGATGCACAGGTTAAGCGGGTGCAGATGCATGTTGCGGGTGTTCTTGATCGCGCCGTGGTAGAGCTCGCTTTGCAGCAGGTCGCGCACTTGGCTGCGGTCGAGCAGGCTGACCTCATCGCCCAATCCGCGCCGTACGGCTTCTTCATAATCCTTGCGCAAGTCAGTCATGTGACTGGGCTTGTACGCGGCGTGTAAATGGCCATGTTTGAGGTCGCATTGAATGCCGTATTTGTCGACGCGTTGCTGGATGATTTCGTGTCCGCGCCAGCGCAGGTGCCAGATGAAGTCGTCGACGTCGTCGCCGAGTTTCGGACGCATCTGTTTGCGCATCGCGCCGTCGCCGGAAAGGCTGCCGGTGACTTGGCCGCCATTGCGCCCGGTGGCGCCCCAGCCGATCTTGTGGCTTTCGACGATGGCGACTTTCAGGCCTTTTTCCGCGAGTTCGACAGCGGTGGCGACGCCAGTGAAGCCGCCGCCGATGATCACCACGTCGACGGTGTGCCGACCTTGCACGGTCGGGTAGTCGGTGTCCTGGTTGAGGGTGGCGGTGTAGTAGGAATTGCAGCGTTCGGTCATGTCAGTGTCCACACGAATTCTTAGGTTGTACGCGGTCCCCTGTAGGAGTGAGCCTGCTCGCGATGAGGCCATGTCAGACACATTATTGCTGAATGACACTCCGCTATCGCGAGCAGGCTCACTCCTACAGGGGGTAGGGGTGAGTCTTCAGGCCTCGGTGAGATACCAGCGCCAATCCTGCTCACCCACCTCGGCCATGAACTGCCGATACTCGGCACGTTTCACCGCCAGATACACCCCGAGAAATTCCTGCCCCAAGGCATCCCGCGCCCACACCGAATTCTCCAGCGCCTGCAGCGACGTCAGCCAATCGGTCGGCAACAATTCCTTCGCCTGCGCATAACCATTGCCCTCGACCGGCGCACCCGGATCGAGGTCTTCACGAATGCCACGATGAATCCCGGCAAGGATCGCTGCCGCTGCCAGATACGGGTTGGCGTCGGCGCCGCAGATGCGGTGTTCGATGTGCCGAGTGTTGGCCGGGCCGCCCGGAACGCGCAGGCTCACGGTACGGTTGTCGACACCCCAGGTCGGCGCCAACGGTGCATAGCTGTTGGCCTGAAAGCGCCGGTACGAGTTGGCGTTCGGGCAGAACAGCAGCAGCGAATCGAGCAAGGACGCGAGCATGCCGCCAATCGCTGTGCGCAGCAGCGGAGTGCCGGCCGGGTCTTCCGAGGCGAACAGATTGTGCCCCGCGCCATCGGCCAGACTCACGTGCATGTGCATGCCGGTGCCGGCCAGATCATCGAACGGCTTGGCCATGAACGTCGCCTGCATGCCGTGCTTGTGGGCGATGGCTTTGACCAGACGTTTGTAGCGCACGGCCTGATCCATCGCCTCTAGTGCGTCGCCATGTTCAAGGGTAATTTCCACCTGACCCGGCGCGTATTCGGAGATCGCCGTGCGCGCCGGAATACCGTGCAGTTTGCAGGCGCTGTAGAGGTCGGCGAGGAACGGTTCGATCTGTTCCAGCTCACGCAAGCCGTAAACCTGAGTATGTCGCGGTCGACCGCCGTCCGCGTCCAGTGCCGGTTGCGGGCGACCGTTGTGATCGCGTTTGGCGTCGAGCAGATAGAACTCCAGTTCACACGCCATCACCGGGTGATAACCCTCGGCCTTGAGGCCGTCGATGATCTTGATCAGCAGGTGGCGTGGGTCAGCGATGCTCGCCGGCAGGCCCTCGGTCGGGTGCATGCTGACCTGCACGGCGGCGGTCGGAATCTGCCGCCACGGCAGGCGCACCAGACTGCCCTCAAGCGGATAGGCGCGGCAGTCGATATCGCCGACGTCCCAGACCAGACCGGAGTTCTCGACGTCTTCACCCTGCACGGTCAGACCGAGGATGGTGCTGGGTAGCGGTCGCCCGCTTTGGTACACGGCAAGCAGTTCTTCGCGATGCAACAGCTTGCCGCGTGGCACGCCGTTGGCGTCGAGGATGAACAGTTCGATCATGTCGATATCGGGGTTCTGTTCAAGGAACAGGCGTGCGTCTTCGATGGCTGCGAATTTCATAATCAATCACTCACGATGGCGCCGCACAGGCGCGCAGATTCGGGCCGGACACGACGCAGCAATAGGCGTGGCTGTCCTGGCAGGGATATCAAGGAATAGAAGGCTGTCGCGGTTCTTTAACGGACGCGATCAGACAGACCGGGCGATATCCGGCGGGCGTGCGGAGTGACGCAGCTTGGAACGGCGCAGGGCCATGGGGAGATTGACGATACGATTCATACGCCGCCCCTGTGAGAGAGGGCGCGCAGGGTAGAGACGTTCAACGATTCTGCTTGTTGTAGTGACGTACTCATAACGCGTGTTTCCGTTGGCGGAAAACGTCGGTGGCGGGCTGACCCGCCGACCGGTGTGCCCGGATAGTAAGGGGGAATTCCCAGGCGTGTAAACGGGAGATTCGCAGGCCAGGGTTCAGCGCATCAGGTGAAAGCCCAGCCCGGCGAGGGCGCAAACGATCAACACACTGATCACGCCGCGTTTGAAAACGAACAAAGCCAATGCTGCCGCAACCGCCAGCATCAGCGAAAACACATCAAGCGCCCCGGCAAAACCGTTTGGCCACAACACGTGATAGGCGAAGAAACACGCCAAATTCACAATCACCCCGACCACTGCAGCGGTGATCGCCGTCAGCGGTGCGGTGAACTTCAGTTCGTTGTGGGTCGATTCCACCAACGGCCCGCCGGCCAAAATGAACAGAAACGAGGGCAGGAAGGTGAACCAAGTCACCAGCGTTGCTGCCAATGCACCAGCGGCGAACGCATGTTCTGGGCCGAACGCCGGTTGCACGTAGGCACCGACGAAACCGACAAACGCCACCACCATGATCAACGGTCCTGGCGTGGTTTCGCCGAGTGCGAGGCCGTCGATCATCTGTGTCGGCGTCAACCAGCCGTAATGTCCGACGGCGCCCTGATAGACGTAAGGCAGTACCGCGTAGGCGCCACCAAAAGTAAGCAGCGCAGCTTTGGTGAAGAACCAGGCCATTTGCGTGAACGTGCCATCCCAGCCGAACAGCACCGTCAGTAACGCCATCGGTAAACACCAGAGCACTGCGCCGATCAACGCCAGACGCAGCAGCTTCGGCGGGCTGAAACGGGCATGTTCGGGGGCCGGCGTATCGTCGTCGATCAACGCCGGGCCGAAGGATTTCTCGCTGTTGCGCGCACCCGCGTTGCTGAACCGCTGCGGCGCGAATCGTCCGCCCAGATAGCCGATCAACGCAGCCCCGATGACGATCAAGGGGAAGGGCAGATTGAAGGCGAAAATCGCCACGAACGAGGCGCCGGCAATCGCCCACAGCCACGCGTTTTTCAACGCACGCGAGCCGATGCGATGCGCGGCGTGCAGGACAATCGCCGTGATTGCCGGTTTGATTCCGTAAAATACCCCGGCCACTGCCGGCACGTCACCGAAGGCAATGTACAGCCAGGACAAGGCGATCAGAATGAACAACGATGGCAGCACAAACAGCGCACCGGCGATGACTCCGCCCCAGGTGCGATGCAACAGCCAGCCGATGTAAGTCGCCAATTGCTGAGCCTCGGGGCCGGGCAGCAACATGCAGTAGTTGAGTGCGTGCAGGAAACGTTTTTCGGAGATCCAGCGCCGACGCTCGACCAGCTCCTGATGCATGATCGCGATCTGCCCGGCCGGCCCGCCGAAACCGATGCAGCCGAGTTTCAGCCAGAAACGCCAGGCCTGGCGCAGGGTGACGGGGTCGGGGCGGGGCAGGTGGTTCGGCGCTGTGCTCAAGCGAGACTCCGGAGTTGGGTCCTGGCGGAGCGACTATCTAATCAGACTTTCAACCCTCACCCCAGCCCTCTCCCAGAGGGAGAGGGGGCTGACCGAGGTGTCTGGCGTTATCCATCGACCTGAAAGATCGAGTCGATTATGGATTGGTCATCAGCCAAATGCTCGAGGAAGAGGGGCCGGCCAGCTACGCAGGGAGAGATAGCGGACCGGGGTTATGTGCGTTTCACATCGAGCTGAAAGGGTTTGATCAATTATGGATTCACCACAACTCCTTCACGTCGGCGTACTTCTGCAATATCCCCCAATCAGTCCCCTCTCCCTCGGGGAGAGGGCTAGGGTGAGGGGCTTTTGCTTTTCAGGCATGCGCCAGACTCCAGCGCAGAGCCGCATTTTGATCACTCTCCCGCGCCTCGACCCAATGCGCACCCTGCGCCGTAGTCTCGCGCTTCCAGAACGGTGCGCGAGTCTTGAGCACGTCCATGATGAATGCGCAGGCTTCGAACGCCATATGCCGATGCTTGCTGCTGACCCCGACAAACACGATCGGCTCGCACACCGACAGCGCGCCGACCCGATGCACAATCTCCACCCCCAACAGCGGCCAGCGCTCGCGGGCCTCTTTGGCGATCTGCTCAAGGGCTTTTTCGGTCATGCCCGGATAGTGCTCAAGAAACAGTTCACTCACGCTCTGACCAATATTCAGATCACGCACATAACCAATGAAATTCACCACCGCGCCCACCCGTGGATTGCGCGCGTGCAGGTCGGCAGTCAACTGGCCGACATCGAAACTTTTATGCTGGACTCGAATAGCCATTGATCAACCCCCGGTCACAGGCGGAAAAAACGCGATTTCATCGAAATCCTCAATCGCCTGACCGGGCTGACACAACTCTTGATTCACCGCGCACATCAGGTTGCCGGCGCCGAGCACTTCACGCCACAGATCTCCGCGCTGCATAAGCATTTGCCGCACATCTTCAACGCTGCCCAAAGCCTCAGTCAGCGGAATTTTTTCACCACCGAGATTGAGCCGGTCACGGTAGCTGGCGAAGTAGTTGATCAGAATCATTGCGCGCCCTCCCATTGAAAGTGACCGGAGCGCCCGCCCTGTTTGCTGAGCAGGCGGATATCGCCGATGACCATCGCCCGGTCCACGGCTTTGCACATGTCGTAGATGGTCAGCGCGGCAACGCTGGCGGCGGTCAACGCTTCGAGTTCGACGCCGGTCTGGCCGGTGAGGCGGCAGGTGCTGGTGATCTGCACCCGATCCGGTTCGCAGGCCTTGAGTTCGACGTGAATCGAACTGAGCAACAGCGCATGGCACAGCGGAATCAGCTCGTGAGTGCGCTTGGCCGCTTGAATCCCGGCGATCCGCGCCACCGCGAAGACATCGCCTTTCGGGTGGCCGTTGGCCTGAATCATCTGCAGGGTTTGCGGGCGCATCTGCACCCAGGCTTGCGCCGTGGCTTCGCGCCGGGTCGCGGCTTTGTCGCTGACGTCGACCATGTTGGCACGGCCCTGATCGTCGAGGTGGGTGAGGGTGTGGCTCATGCGGAAATCTCCTGGAGCGGGCTGTAAATTCGCGGGGCGTTGCGGTGCGGCACATGGATCAGATTGAGTCGATGCTTGAGCGCCCAACGCACGGTCAACGCGGTAGGTGCCGAAAGACTGACGAGGGTGCCGAGGCGTGCGCGCACGGCTTTGTGGATCAGTTCGAGGCTGCAACGGCTGGTGACCACTACGAAGCCTTCAGCCGCATCGATGGCGCCGATCTGCATCGCGCCGATCAGCTTGTCGAGGGCGTTGTGGCGGCCGATATCTTCGCGGCACAGCAAGGCTTCACCGTCAGCGTCGAAGTACAGCGCGGCGTGCAGGGCGCCGCTGCTGCGCGCCAGTTGTTGAGCGGCTTCGATGCGTTGGCGGATGCCGTCGAAATGCTCGGCTGGCGGCAGCGGTGAAGGTTGCAGAATCTGCAGTTGTGGCAGCGCCTGCTCCAGCGCTTCAACGCCACAGATGCCGCAACCGCTGGTGCCGGTCATTTGCCGACGGTGATCCTTCAAGGCCCAGAACGCGCGGCTGGAAATCTGCACATCGGCCTGACAGGCCTGGTCGAAATGCGTGAGGCGGACGTCGTAGATCTCGTCGACGCTGTCGATGATCGCGTTGCTCAAACTGAAGCCACGGATGAAGTCTTCGAGGTTGCCGGGCGAGACCATCATCACTGCTTGGCTCAGGCCGTTGTAGCTGATGGCGAGGGCGATTTCGGAGGCCAGCGCGGCGTGGGAGATGGCGGCGTCGGGCAGGTATTCGCGAAACGCCACCTGCGCCGGTTGCGGGGCGGGGGCGTTGGGTTCGCTGGTGGATTCTGTGATGGTTTCGAGGTGGCAGAGCATCTTGAAAGTCCCGAAGCGCTGAAGAGTGTTCAGGCTACGGGGGCGTTAAAAATGCGTCCAATCGCTTGTTCCGATGTGGTGATTGCTTTGGTCGATCAACGCCGTCACATCCAGAATTTTTGCTGTCTGGTCGGGCCTCTTCGCGAGCAGGATCGCTCCCACAGGGGAATGCATTTCAACTGTGGGAGCGAGCCTGCTCGCGAAGGCGGCCTGACATTCAACATCATTTACTCGGCAAAAACCTCAACCCCAAACAACTTCCGCGCCTCGGCAAAACACTTCTCGGCAATTGCCGAACGCGGCTCGGTCTTGCGCATCACCAGGCCCAGCGGCGCAAGCACACTGGCATCCGGCAGTTGCATGAACGACAGGTGTTCGATCGGCTCTTCCAGGCCACTGTCCAGCGGCATGATCGCGCAGCAGAAGCCTTGGTGAATCGCCTGCAACAGCTGATAGGTCGAATCGCTTTCCATGATCGGCTGCGGGCTGAGGCCACGGCTGCGGAAGCTCAAGTCAATGGATTTTCGGTAATGCATGCCGGCGGTGATCATGCCCAGCGGCAGTTCGGCGGCGTCTTCCCAGCTCATTTCCGAGCCTTCGAACTGGAAGTGGCGGTTGTCGTAGAGCAGGCCGACACGGGTTTCGCCGATCTCGAAAAACTCGAAATAGTTCGGGTTGACGTGGTCCAGATAGCACACGCCGAGATCAAGCTGATTATTGCCCAGCCCGGCGATGATCTCGTCAGAACTTAGCGACGACAGGCTGAACTTCAACTCCGGATACGTCCCCGACAACCCCTGAATGTAATTGACCGGGTTGAAGCTGCTCAGCGGCACCAGACCCAGACGCAGACTACCCACCAGCTGCCCGCGACACGCCGCCGCTTCGGCAAACAAACCGTCATGCGCTGCGAGCAAGGTACGCGCCCAGGCCAGCACACGCTCGCCGGCCTGGGTGAAGCCTTCAAAGCGCTGGCCACGGTTGACCAGCACCAGATCCAGTTCGTCTTCCAGATTGCGCAGGCGCATCGACAACGTCGGTTGGGTGATGTGGCAGCGTGCGGCGGCCTGGCCGAAGTGGCGGGTTTCGTCCAGCGCGATCAGGAACTTGAGTTGTTTGATGTCCACGATGGCACCTGCTCGATGAGGATTTTTTGATTGAGTATTGACGCAGATGCGCGAGGCGCACGAAAAGCGCAGGGTGCGACGATCTCATCTGAACGATTGTTCGTCCAATCGGAAGTATTTAAGGCACTATCGATAAGCTCTATCAGGGCCGGTTTTACGGGCCCTGAACAACGTGAAAGGCACCGATAGAGCCGGTCGATAATGTGGTTGGCCAGAGTGATTAGACAGTACTCATAAGTGGCACTTAGGCTGCTCGGCAATGTTGATTGACTGCTGCCGGAGAACTGCCATGAGCGCCAAAGCCGATGCCCTGTTTGTCCCCCTGAATATTGCCGTGCTGACGGTCAGCGATACGCGCGATTACGCCAGCGATACGTCGGGCCAATTGCTGGTCAGTCGTTTGCTGGAGGCCGGGCACACGTTGAGCGAGCGCAACTTGCTCAAGGACGATCTGTACAAGATCCGCGCTCAGGTAGCGAACTGGATTGCCGACGACACCGTTCAAGTGGTGCTGATCACTGGCGGCACCGGGTTCACCGGTCGCGATAGCACGCCGGAGGCTGTGGCCTGCTTGTTCGATAAACAAATCGATGGTTTTGGTGAGCTGTTCCGGGCGATTTCGATTCTGGATATCGGTACATCCACGGTACAAAGCCGCGCGCTGGCCGGGTTGTCGAACGGCACGCTGGTGTGCTGCCTGCCGGGTTCGACCGGTGCGTGCCGCACGGCGTGGGAAGGCATTCTTGCCGAACAACTGGATAACCGTCATCGCCCGTGCAACTTCGTCCCGCACCTGAAAGCCGTGCAAGCCTGCGGGCCACGCGGATGAGCAAGATACCGCTGATGCCGGTCGAGGATGCCCTCGACCAGTTGCTCGGCATGGCCAATGAGCAACGTCTGGCCGACAGCGAACTGCTGGCGCTCGACGATGCGCGTGGGCGGGTGCTAGCCAGTGATCTGGTGGCGACACTCGACTTGCCGCCGTGGCCGAACAGCGCCATGGACGGTTACGCGCTCAATCTCGTCGATTTGCACCGACAGCCGTTGAAGGTCTCGCAGAAGGTTTACGCCGGGCTGGCGCCGGACACATTGCTGCCCGGCACCTGCGCACGGATTTTTACCGGCGCGCCACTGCCGCCCGGCGCCACCTGCGTCGAGATGCAGGAGAACGTCGAAGTGCTGGAGGACGGCCGCGTGCGCTTCTTGCAGCCGCTGAAGGCGGGGCAGAACATCCGCGCGCAAGGTCAGGAAAATCGCGTCGGCGACATCCTGCTGCGGGCCGGCAAACGCCTTGGGCCGTTCGAACTGGCGGTCGCCGCCGGGCAAGGGCTGGCGCAACTGCACGTGGTGCGTCGCCCGCGTGTGGCGCTGCTGTCGACGGGTGATGAACTGGTCGAGCCGGGCCAGCCGTTGCGCCCCGGCAGTATCTACAACAGCAACCGCGTGTTGCTCGGCCACTGGTTGCGCGAACTGGGCTGCGAAGTGATCGACGCCGGCATCCTCCCGGATCGCCCGGCGCAGACGCGGCTCAAGCTTGAGCAACTGCAGGTGAGTGCGGATCTGATTCTGACTACGGGTGGCGTGTCTGCCGGTGATGCCGATTGCCTCGGGCAGGTGCTGCGCGACAACGGCAAACCGCTGTTGTGGAAACTGGCGATCAAGCCTGGCAAACCGCTGACGGTCGGGCATTTTGGTGCGGTGCCGGTGATTGGGTTGCCGGGCAACCCGACTTCGGCGCTGGTGACGTTTGGCTTGTTGGCGCGGCCGTATCTGTTGCGCATTCAAGGTGTGGATGACGTCATGCCGCTGAGCTTCACCGTCAATGCAGGTTTCGACTGGCACAAGGCTGGCGGCCGTCGTGAATACCTGCGGGTGAGGCTGGAGGCGGGGCGTGCGGTGCTCTATCCGAATCAGAGCTCCGGCGTCCTGCTCGGCGCCACTTGGGCCGATGGCCTGGTGGAAATCCCCGAGAACAGCACGCACAACCTCGGCGACCCGCTGCGCTTCATCCCCTTCAACGAACTCTTCTGACCTCACCACCAATCAACCTGTGGGAGCGAGCCTGCTCGCGAAGGCGGAGTGTCAGTCAACATCGATGTTGGCTGATACGGCCCCTTCGCGAGCAAGCTCGCTCCGACATTGGATTTGGCACTCATCAATACTCGGGTGTGAATGCAAAACCTGTAGGAGTGAGCCTGCTCGCGATGACGGAGGGTCATTCGACGAAGATGTTGACTGGGCCGGCGCCATCGCGAGCAGGCTCACTCCTACAATGGTTTTGTGGTGGTCACAATATCCAGGTGTGAATGCAAAACCTGTAGGAGTGAGCCTGCTCGCGAATGCGAAGTGTCAGTCAACATTGATTTTGGCTGATAGGGCCCCTTCGCGAGCAGGCTCGCTCCCACAGGGTTTCGGGGTGTCTGGAGAGAAGGATCAGCTCAGCACATAGTCCACCGGCTTCAGCGCCGGCGGTACGTCTGCGCCCAGTTCGCTGAGGATATCGCGTTCGATGGTGCGCACCAGCGCATCGGTCGGCAGGTCGTTTTCGTCGCGGCCAAACGGGTCTTCCAGCTCATCGGCAATCGCATCCAGGCCAAAAAATGTGTAGCTGACAATCGCCGTGAACAGCGGTGTCAGCCAGCCCAGCGGTTCGGCCATGGCGAACGGCAGCAGGATGCAGAACAGATAAATCGTGCGGTGCAACAACAGCGTGTAGGGAAACGGCAGCGGCGTGGTTTTGATCCGTTCGCACACCGCTTGCGCCTGGGTCAGGCTGGTCAGGTGATTGGCCAGCAACATGTAGCGCCATTCAGTCAGTTGACCGTCATGATGCAGATCGGAACACTGCTGGCCGACCGTTTGCAGAATGCGCCCACTGTAATCCGGTGTCTGTGGATCAGGTTTGGGCATGATCCATTGGCTACTCGCATCGGCCTCGCTTTCTTTACGCAACCGCGCGTTCAACGCATGAGCAAAGCCACACAGGTTAAGCAGCAACGGCTTGCGCTCAGCCGACTCACGAATCACATGAGTTTCGCGAATCACCGAACGAATATGCACGATCACTTCGCCCCAGGCTTTACGCGCTTCATACCAGCGGTCATAGCAAGCGTTGTTGCGAAAATTCATGAAGATCGACAGCGACAAACCGAGCAAGGTAAACGGCGTGGCGTTAACCTTGGTGAAGTTGCTTGGATGAAGGATTTCCACCAGCACAATGGCCGAAGCGAGCAGGGTAACCATCAACGTGCGCATGGCGATGCGCTTGGCGATCGAACCCTTGAGGGTGAAGAGAATGGCGAATTGATTGACCTTGGGTCTGATGATCATGCTGAGCGGTTCCGATAACCGATGAAACTGGCGGGATCAGCCGCCGGTCATGTTCATGAAGCGCACAACCTGAACATCGTCGTTCACTTCGAAATTATGTCGATACGGCTTGAGTTTCATCGCCTCGACGATGGCCTTCTCCAGCCGTTGCGGTTGTCCCGGATGGGCACGCAGCACCGCTTTCAGATCCACCGAATGCTCGTTACCCAGACACAGTAGCAGGCGCCCTTCAACGGTGAGCCGCACGCGGTTGCAGGTGCCACAAAAGTTGTGGCTGTGCGGCGAGATAAAGCCCAGGCGAATTTCCGGTGCCTCGGCCAGCCGCCAGTAGCGCGACGGGCCTTGCGTCGACTCCGCCGAGTCGATCAGGGTATAGCGTTCGGCAATCTTCTCCCGCACCTGTGCGCTGGAGAAAAACGACTCGGCGCGGCTGTGTTCGCTGATGATCCCCAGCGGCATCTCTTCGATGAAAGAGACGTCGAGCTGACGATCAATGGCGAAGCTGACCAGATCATTGATCTCCTCATCGTTGCGACCCTGCATCACCACCACGTTGAGTTTAGTGCGGGTAAAACCGGCCTTGCGCGCGGCATCGATGCCGTTGATCACCTGCGCCAGATCACCGGTGCGGGTCATCTGTTTGAAGCGCTGCGGATCGAGGCTGTCGAGGCTGATGTTCAGGCGTTTGACCCCGGCATCGAACAGCGGCGCGGCGAGTTTGCCCAGTTGTGAGCCGTTGGTGGTCATGCACAGTTCACGCAGGCCGGGCAGGGCGGCGATCTGCTCACACAACTTGACCACGCCCGGACGGATCAGCGGTTCGCCGCCGGTGAGACGAATCTTGCGCGTGCCGAGGGCGACGAAGCTCTGCGCCAGTTGATAGATCTCCTCCAGCGTCAGCACTTGCTGGCGTGGCAGAAACTGCATGTCTTCCGCCATGCAATAGACGCAGCGGAAGTCGCAGCGGTCGGTCACCGACATGCGCAGATAGTCGACGCGGCGGTTGTAACCATCGATCAAGACACGCTCTGACATGACAGCCTCACAGGAATGAAAACCCCGGTTGAAGGAGTTTGGTTAGCGCAGGTTATGGCTAACGTTAAGTGCCGTCCAATCACTGTTGATGAACAATTGATTGATGCCGTCGATGATGAATTATTTTTCGCCGAAAGTTGCTCCGTTAGTTCCGCAAGGCCCCGTAAATAAAGGGTTTTTAGTAGTGATAGACGCTTTCGATAAGGCGGTCATTAATAGCGATTAGACAACGTTTTGTAACGGTTCATATCCTTGCCCCGGCAAAACCAACGACCACTTTTCAACCTTGAAAGTCGGCCGTCGCTGTTTAACCGAATCAGGTTCATGCCTGTGTGCATCGTCATGGAGAGTCCCATGTCACAAGTCGACCGTTACAAACCCTACAAAGGCGCCGCTGCCGGTTGGGGCGCTGTCATCAGCCTGACCAAAAGCTGGCTGGGCAGTGAAAACGCCCTGAAAAACATCCGCGCCATGCTCAAGACCAACCAGAACGGCGGCTTCGACTGCCCGGGTTGTGCCTGGGGTGAAGCGCCGGGCGCGAGCATGTTGAAGTTCTGCGAGAACGGCGCGAAAGCGGTGAACTGGGAAGCGACCGGGCGTTTGGTCGACCCGGCGTTCTTCAACAAGTACACGGTGTCGAGCCTGGCCGAGCAGAGCGACTACTGGCTGGAATATCAGGGCCGTCTGACCCACCCGATGCGCTACGACGCGCGGGTCGACCGCTATGTGGAAATCAGCTGGTCAGACGCTTTTGCGCTGATCGCTGATCACCTGAAAAACCTTGATTCGCCGCATGAGGCCGAGTTCTACACCTCCGGACGTGCGAGCAACGAAGCGGCGTTTCTCTATCAGTTGTTCGTGCGGGCGTTCGGCACCAACAACTTCCCCGACTGCTCGAACATGTGCCACGAAGCCAGTGCGGTGAGCATGAACGAGACCCTTGGCGTCGGCAAAGGCACCGTGGTCTACGAGGATCTGCACCACGCCGACGCTATTTTCGTCATCGGCCAGAACCCCGGCACCAACCATCCGCGCATGCTCGAACCGTTGCGTGAAGCGGTGAAACGCGGTGCGCAAGTGGTCTGCATCAACCCGCTGAAAGAGCGTGGCCTGGAGCGTTTCCAGAACCCGCAGAACCCGCTGGAAATGCTCAGCAACGGCTGGGAAGCGACCAACACCGCGTACTTCCGCCCGGCCCTTGGTGGCGACATGGCGATGATTCGTGGCATGGTCAAATTCCTCCTGCAGTGGGAGCGCGAAGCGCAAGCGACTGGCGGCGAAGCGGTGTTCGATCACGCCTTCATCGCCGAGCACACCTCAGGCCTCGACAGCTATCTGGCTGAAGTCGATGCAACCACCTGGGAGCACATCGTCGAGCAGTCCGGCGTGCCGCTGCATGACATCGAACTGGCCGCGCGCATGTATGGCCGCGCCAAGAGCGTGATCATGTGCTGGGCCATGGGCCTGACCCAACACGTGCATTCGGTGGCGACCCTGCAGGAAGTCATTAACCTGCAACTGCTGCGCGGCAACGTCGGCCGTCCGGGCGCAGGTCTGTCGCCGGTTCGCGGCCACAGTAACGTGCAGGGCGACCGCACCATGGGCATCAACGAACTGGCGCCGAAAGACCTGATGGACGCGCTGGAAAAGCGCTTCAATTTTGACGTGCCGCGCATGCACGGGCACAACACGGTGATGGCGATCGGCGCCATGGAACGTGGCGAAGCCAAGGTGTTCATCGGTCTGGGCGGCAACTTCGCCCAAGCCACGCCGGACACGCCGCGCACCCACGCGGCGATGCGCAAACTCGACCTGACCGTGCACATCGCGACCAAGCTCAACCGCAGCCATTTGGTCACCGGTCGCGATGCGCTGATCCTGCCGTGCCTCGGGCGCACTGACATCGATATCCAGGCTGAAGGCCCGCAAGGCGTGACCGTCGAAGACACGTTCAGCATGGTGCATTTGTCGTTCGGCCAGTTGAAGCCGAAGTCGGCGCAGTTGAAATCCGAGCCGGCGATCATTGCCGGAATTGCTGCTGCAACTCTGGGTAAGCATCCGATCGATTGGGAATGGGTGGTGGGTGACTACGGACGCATCCGCAACCTGATTGCCGACGTGATTCCGGGCTTCGAGAACTTCAATGAAAAACTGTTGATCCCGGGTGGCTTTCACCTCGGCAACGACGCGTCGGATCGGGTCTGGAACACCGAGAGTGGCAAGGCGCAGTTCACCCCGTGCGTGCTGCCCGAGCACTTGATCAGCGAGGGCGTGCGCAACCTGCCGGTCAAGCCGCATCTGATTCTGCAAACCATGCGCTCCCACGATCAGTACAACACCACGCTGTACGGCCTCGATGACCGTTATCGCGGGGTTTACGGCATGCGCGACGTGATCTTTGCCAACGAGCAGGACATCCAGCGCCTGGGTTTCGAGCCGGGGCAGAAGGTTGATCTGGTGGCGCTGTGGGATGACGAACGTGAGCGTCGGGTCAGCGGTTTTACCTTGATCGCCTACGACATTCCCGCAGGGCAAGCGGCGGCGTATTACCCGGAGACGAATCCTCTGGTACCGCTGGAAAGCTACGGCGACCGGACGTATACGCCGACCTCCAAGTTCGTGGCGATCCGCCTCGAAGCCGCGAAGGTCAGCAACCTGATCCCGTCGTCGGTGGCGTAACCCGCGACTCATAAAAACACTGGCAATTTGACTGGCTGCAGGCGTTCGCGCCTGGCGGTGGCCCGGGTTCGTGCTGCCGCTTTTCAGCCTGGATGAGGACATCATCATGTTCACTCTGGAGGCACTGGACCTGGCGCGGATTCAATTCGCGTTCACGGTTTCGTTCCACATTATTTTCCCGGCGATCACCATTGGCCTGGCGAGTTTCCTGGCGGTACTCGAAGGTCTGTGGCTGAAAACCCATAACGACACGTACCGCGATCTTTACCATTTCTGGTCGAAGATTTTCGCCGTCAACTTCGGCATGGGCGTGGTTTCGGGCCTGGTCATGGCTTACCAGTTCGGCACCAACTGGAGCGGTTTCTCGGACTTTGCCGGGAGCATCACCGGGCCGTTGCTGACCTATGAAGTGCTGACGGCGTTCTTCCTTGAGGCCGGGTTCCTCGGGGTGATGCTGTTCGGCTGGAACCGCGTCGGCCGGGGTTTGCACTTTTTCGCCACGGTGATGGTGGCCATCGGCACGTTGATTTCGACGTTCTGGATTCTTGCGTCCAATAGCTGGATGCAGACGCCGCAGGGCTTCGAAATCGTTGACGGGCGGGTGATGCCGCTGGACTGGCTGGCGATCGTGTTCAACCCGTCATTCCCGTTCCGTCTGGCGCACATGGCGATTGCCGCTTTTGTGGCGACGTCGTTCTTCGTTGGTGCGTCGGCTGCCTGGCATTTGCTGCGCGGCAATAACACCGCGCCGGTGCGCAAGATGTTTTCCATGGCGTTGTGGATGGCCCTGATCGTTGCGCCGATTCAGGCAGTGGTCGGTGACGCCCACGGTTTGAACACGCTGGAGCATCAACCGGCAAAAATCGCCGCCATCGAAGGTCACTGGGAAAACGCCGACAACGGTCCAACGCCGCTGGTGCTATTCGGCATCCCTGATATGGACGCAGAGAAGACCAGGTACGCATTGGAGATTCCGTATCTCGGCAGCCTGATCCTCACCCACAGCCTCGATAAGCAGATCCCGGCGCTGAAGAGCTTCCCGAAGGAAGATCGGCCGAATTCGACCGTGATTTTCTGGAGCTTTCGCGTCATGGCCGGGTTGGGGATGTTGATGATCCTCGTCGGTTTGCTCGGTCTGGCGTTGCGCCGTGGCGGCAAGCTTTACCGGCATCGCGGCTTCCAGCGACTGGTGTTGTTGATGGGGCCGAGCGGCTTGATTGCGCTGCTGGCCGGTTGGATCACCACGGAAGTCGGGCGTCAGCCGTGGGTGGTGTATGGCTTGCTGCGCACCCACGACGCCGCGTCGCATCACTCGGTGGCGCAGATGAGCACGTCGCTGGCGCTGTTCGTGGTGATCTATTTCACCGTGTTCTCCGTGGGCATCGGCTACATGCTGAATCTGGTGAAAAAAGGCCCGCAGCCGCACCACGAGCATCCGCCTGCTGGCGATGAATTGCAGACGCCGCGTCGGCCGATTTCGGCGGCTACCGCCCCTATGAAGGAGCATTGAGTCATGGCTATTCAAGGTATCGATCTCTCGTTGATCTGGGGCGTGATCATTGCCTTTGGGGTGATGATGTACGTGATCATGGACGGCTTCGATCTGGGGCTGGGAATCCTGTTTCCGCTGATCCCGGACGAGCAGGAACGCGATGTGATGATGAACACCGTCGCGCCGGTCTGGGACGGTAACGAGACCTGGCTGGTGCTGGGTGGCGCGGCGTTGTACGGGGCGTTTCCGCTGGCGTACGGGGTGATTCTCGAAGCGTTGTATCTGCCGCTGATCCTGATGCTTTGCGGGCTGATTTTCCGTGGCGTGGCGTTCGAGTTTCGCTTCAAGTCTTCGCCGCAAAAACGCCATTGGTGGGACAAGGCGTTTATCGGTGGTTCGCTGCTGGCGACGTTCTCCCAAGGCGTGGTGATTGGCGCGTACGTGTCCGGAATTCCGGTGGTCGATCGGCAGTTTGCCGGTGGCGGTCTGGACTGGTTGGCACCGTTTCCGCTGGTGTGTGGCGTGGGGCTGGTGATCGCGTATGCGTTGCTCGGCAGCACCTGGCTGCTGGTCAAGACCGAAGGCATGCTTGAGTCGCGGATGCGTCTGTTCACCCGGCCGCTGGCCTTGCTGTTGATGGCGATGGTGCTGGTGATTGGCGTGTGGACCCTGCAAATGCATCCGGAGCTGGCGGCGCGTTGGTCGACGTACGGGCATCTGCAGGTGTTTGCCGGGTTGGTGGTGTTGGCGTTGCTGGCGCTGTTCGGACTGCTGCGCACGTTGCGTCAGCGGCATACGCACTGGCCGTTCGTGTTCACGCTGGTGCTGATGCTGCTCGGTTACATCGGCCTGGCGCTGAGCGTCTGGCCGAACATCATCCCGCCGTCGGTGAGCATCTGGGCCGCCGCATCACCGCCGTCGAGCCAGTTGTTCGCGTTGATCGGTGCACTGTTCATCCTGCCGGTGATCCTGATGTACACCTTCTGGAGCTACTACGTATTCCGCGGCAAAGTGAGGATTGGCGATGGCTACCATTGATTCGCGCGAAGTGAAATCCAGCCGCTGGTACAGACGTCTGGGCTGGCTGTTGTTGATCTGGCTGGGCAGTGTGGTGTCGCTGGCGGTGGTGGCGAGTCTGCTGAAACTGGCGATGTATGCGGCGGGGATGAGGACCCATTGACCCCAAAAAAACCGGAGCCTGGCTCCGGTTTTTTATTGTCGGGGATTTTGGATGTACCACCGGACATTGTGGGAGCGAGCTTGCTCGCGAAGGCGTCAGTTCAGACGACATTGATGTTGAATGTAATGGCCTCTTCGCGAGCAGGCTCGCTCCCACATTTGATCTCGATTCGGCCGAAGATCTAATGATCAACCCGATCCCCTGTGGGAGCGAGCCTGCTCGCGAAGGCGGCAGGTCAGACAACATTGATGTTGAATGTAACGGCCTCTTCGCGAGCAAGCGCGCTCCCACATTTGATCTCGGTTCGGCCGAAGATCGACTGATCAACTCAATCCCCGGTGGGAGCGAGCCTGCTCGCGAAGGCGTCAGGTCAGACACATTGATGTTGACTGTAAAGGCCTCTTCGCGAGCAGGCTCGCTCCCACAGGTATTGTGGTGTTTTTGCGATTGGGCTTATTGGGCGCCGAACATCGCGGTCCAGTAAATGCCGGCGCTGCTTTTCGGGTCGGTCGCGTAGGCGGCGCCGAGTTCCTGGTATTGCGGGTTCATCAGGTTGGCACAGTGGCCAGGGCTGGCGAGCCAGCCTTCGACGACTTTGTGTACGGTGTCTTGCCCGGCGGCGATGTTTTCGCCGACCAGCTGGCCGCTGTAACCGGCCAGTTCCGCGCGATCGCCCGGGGTACGCCCGTCGCGGTCCTTGTGGTCGAGGTAATTGTTGTTGGCCATGTCGCGGCTGTGATCCTGGGAGATCGTGCCCAGCGTCGCGTTCCAGGCCAGCGGTGCAGCGGCCGCAAACGCCTGGCCGCCACACTGACGCGCCTGACTGCGAGCAACGTTGAGTTCACTCAGCAACTTCTGCCCTTCACTTTGCGCATCGCCCAATTTGGCCGACAGCAGCGGCCGCGCCAGCACAATGCGCCAGTCACGGTCGTCGCGGCTGACGCCGACATCGACAAACTGCGGATCGAGCACCACCTGACAGAAACTTTCCTGAATCGCTTTCATCGCCGACGCCGCATCACGCGGGCCGTTAAGGGTGATCGCTTGCACGTTGACCATCGGGTAACTGGCGCTGGCCATGGCTTGTTGCAGGTCGACAGCACCGCTGGCCCGCAGCCGCAGCCGTGGATCAGCCGACAACGGTGGCAGTTCATTCGACGCCTGCGAACCGCACCGCTGCGGTTGGCTGCGGTAGCTGTTGATCGATTCGATCAATTGCGACTCATCGCTGGCCAGCGCCGGGATAGCAAACACAACGCTGGCGGACAACGCGGCAAGACGCAAAACGGGTGGCATGAAGCGCATGGAAATCTCCCTTGAGCTGAATGCGCCCATGATGCGCGAAACGACCCCGGTGAGTGCAATGTCTTTTTTCTTCATCCGGCCGGTTTTCTGCGCAACTTTGCCGATGGATTTGCCGTCTACACTCACCGAAGACCCCGGGAACCGGGCGTCTCCCCGACGTAACATCTTGCCCGACTCGGGCGCTGCCGGAAGAACAGACATGGGATTGAAAGGCTTGGCAGGTTGTCTCGTATTGACCTTGTTGGCAGGCTCCGCATGGGCCACCGATCAGGCCCCGATCAAAGCGAAGGCCGAAGAGAAAGCTCAAGTGCTGGAAGAGAAAGCGGCGGACAAAGTCAGCGCCGCGCCGGCGCCGAAAGCCGAAGCGATCACCCCGACCGAAGTGCAAGCGGTCGACCCGGCCGGCGCTGCACCACTGGACGATCCGATTACCTGTCTGGCGCGCAGTATCTATTGGGAAGCCAAAGGCAAAGACACCCCGGAAATGGAAGCCGTGGCCAGTGTGGTGATGAATCGCCTCGGTCACGAGGGCTTTCCCGACTCCGTGTGTGCTGTCGTCAAACAAGGTTCGGAAACCAAAAGCTGCCAGTTTTCCTGGTGGTGCGACGGCAAACCGGATCAGGTCAAGGAAGATGCCGAATACACGCTGGCCAAGGATATCGCCCGCAAAGCACTGAATCGCCAACTCAAGGATCGCACCAACGGCGCGCTGTATTTCCACGATCGCAACGTGCATCCGAGCTGGGCCAAGGAGTACCGCAAGACTGCCGAAACCGGGAAATTCCTCTTCTATAAACCGGCTGGCGGGGATGCGCGCTAGGCGCAGACTTCCCGCACGCAATCGCGCAACCAGCGATGCGCCGGGTCGGCATCCATGCGCGGATGCCAGAGCATCGACACGCTGATGTCCGGCATCGCGAAGGGCAGGGCGAAACTGTGCAGGCCCGTGCGCAGTTTGCTGGTGTGGCGCTGCGGGACCGTGGCGATCAAGTCGGATTCGCGCACCAGCGTCAGCGCCGCCGAGAATCCGCCGAATGAGGTGACGATATCCCGCGTCAGGCCGAGCGCGAGTAAGGCTTCGTCGACCGGGCCGCTGCTGCGTCCGCGTCGTGAAATGAGAATGTGCTCGCCGCCGGCAAAGCGCTTGCTGGTGACCTTCCCCGAACTCAAGGAGTGCCCCTCGCGCACCACACCGATCCACTGATCCCGAAACAGGATGCGGCTGTGCAGGGTCGGATCGGTCGTGTCGTCGACCACGCCGGTTTCCAGATCGACGCGGCCTTCGCGCAACGGCGTACTGTCCTTGTCGGCTTTTTGCACAAAGCGCAGACGTACGCCGGGCGCCTCTTGAGCGATGCGCGCAAGCAGGGCGGCGGCAAAGGTTTCGACAAAACCGTCGGTGTTGCGCAGGGTGAAGGTGCGTTGCAAGCGGCCAGGATCGAGCACCTCGGCCGGACGCAAAACCGCCTCGGCGTCCTGCACCAGATGACTGACTCGCTCGCGCAACTCCAATGCGCGCGGCGTCGGCACCAGACCTCGCCCCGCCCGCACCAGCAACGGATCGCCAGTGGTTTCGCGCAGACGGGCGAGGGCGCGACTCATCGCCGACGGGCTCAGCCGCAGACATTTGGCGGCGCGGGCGACGCTGCCTTCGCGTAGCAAGACGTCGAGGGTGATCAACAGGTTCAGATCCGGTGCCGTCATGATATGGCGTTCCATGCAGGTATTAAGTGCAAAGCATGCGTCTTGCGCCGTGTGTTGTCGAGGCTCAGGCTATGGCGGGTCACCTTTGCATTGTGAGCCCGCCATGTCCCAAGAATCCCTGAGCACACCTGCCCGCTGGGCGCTGACCAGTCTGGCCCTGTCGATGTTGATGCCGTCCCTGGACACCAGCATCGCCAACGCCGGGTTGCCGATTCTCGCATCGGCGTTTGCGGCGACGTTTCAACAGGTGCAGTGGATCGTTCTGGCGTATTTGCTGGCGGTCACCACGTTGATTGTCAGCGTCGGGCGTCTGGGCGATGGTGTGGGGCGACGGCGATTGCTGCTGATCGGGATCGGCATTTTCACCAGCGCTTCGTTGGCTTGCGCGCTGGCACCGGGACTGGGTTGGCTGATTGGCGCACGAGCGGTGCAAGGCGTTGGCGCGGCGATCATGTTCGCCTTGACCGTGGCGCTGGTGTCAGAAGCCGTGCCCGAATCGCGGGCGGGCAGTGCGATGGGGTTGCTGGCAACGATGTCGGCGACGGGCACCAGTCTCGGGCCGTCGCTGGGCGGGCTGTTGATGACGCATGTGGGCTGGCAGGCGATATTTTTGCTCAACGTACCGTTGGGCTTGCTGAATATCTGGTTGGTGTACCGTTTTCTGCCGGCGGACCGGGCAACAGGCCCGCGTGCTGCGTTCGATTACTCTGGCAGCGCAGTGTTGGTCTTGACGCTGGCGGCCTATGCGCTGGCGATGACGCTTGAAGGTTTGCTGTTACCGCTGCTGCTGGCCAGCCTGTGCGGCGCGGGATTGTTCATCGTCGTCGAGTTGAAGGCCAAGTCGCCGCTGATTCGTTTGTCGCTGTTCAGCGACGCGCGACTGAGCAGCAGTCTGGCGCTGACCTTACTGGTGACAACGGTGATGATGACCACGCTGGTGGTCGGGCCGTTTTACCTGCACCGGGGGTTGGGCCTCAGCAGCACGATGGTCGGCGTGGCGTTGTCGGTCGGGCCGTTGTTGTCTGCGTTGAGTGGAGTGCCGGCGGGACGTCTGGTGGATCGCTTCGGTGCGCACCGGATCGTGCCGGGCGCATTACTCGGCATGGCCGGCGGTTGCAGCTTGCTGGCGCTGCAGCCCATGAGCATGGGCCTGCCTGGGTACGTGCTGCCGATCATGGTGGTTGCTGTCAGCTACGCGCTGTTCCAGGCGGCCAACAACACCGGATTGATGGCCGGTGTCAGTCAGGATCAGCGTGGGGTGGTTTCGGCGATGCTCGGGCTGGCGCGCAACCTCGGGTTGATTACCGGTGCCGCGGTGATGGGCGCGGTGTTCGCGCTGGCGGCGGGCGATCCGACGCAAGCGCCGGCAACGGCGATTGCCAGCGGATTGCACATCACTTTTGGCATAGCGGTGGCGCTGATGCTCATGGCATTGATCATCAGCCGAGCGCAGTTCAACTGTAGGAGTGAGCCTGCTCGCGAAGAGGCCGGTAAAGCCAGCATTTCTGGTGACTGATACTGCGCTTTCGCGAGCAGGCTCGCTCCCACAGGGATTAGTGGTGTTTCGGCGATTCATTTTGATTGCCGGGCGGGGAAGAACAGTTCGAAGCAGGTGATGCCATCCGCACTGCTGGCGCTGTAGCGGCCCTGATGCAACTGCATGATGGTTGCCACGATCGACAGGCCCAGCCCATTCGATTGCGCCGAACGCTCGCGGGACTGGTCAACGCGGTAGAAGCGTTCGAACAGTCGCGCCAAGTGTTCTGGGGCAATGGTTGTGCCCTGATTGCGTACCCGCAGGTAGGCGCCATCCGGTTCGGCAATCGCCTCCACCTGCACCGTCGAATCCGCCGCGCCATACTTGATCGCATTCGCGCACAAATTGGCCAGTGCCCGGCGCAGCAGCATCGGCTCGGCCCAGATCACTCCGCTGCCGCGTGCCTCGATACACACGCCGACATCAGCCGCCAGCCCTTCAAAATAATCGGCAATGCGCTGCATCTCATCTGCCGCATCCAGCTCCTGGCGCTGGCTCAAGGCACTGGCCGGGTCGGTGCGGGCGAGAAACAGCATGTTGTCGAGCATCCGTGTCAGGCGTTCGAGCTCCTCGACGTTGGAGGCGAGCAACTGTTGATAGGCCTCGCTGCTGCGATTCTGCTGCAGCGCGACCTGGGTTTCGCCGAGCAGGTTGTTGATCGGTGTGCGCAATTCGTGGGCCATGTCGGTGGACACCTGACTCAGTTGCGCAAAACCCTTGGCGAGCCGATCGAGCATGGCATTGAACGCCTCGATCATCGGCTGTAATTCTCGCGGCGCACCGCTGCTGGCAAGGCGTTCGCCAAGGTTGCCGACACCAATGCCATGAGCGTGCTTCGCCAGTCGCCGCAACGGCAGCAAACCGCGATACACCAGCAGACAACCCACCAGCGCCAGCAACAGTGCCGCCAGCGAGGCGAGGCCATAAACGCTCAAACGGTAATTGGCGAGCATCGCCGTACGCTCGCTCATCAGGCGCCCGGTGGTGACTTGCAGGTTGCCCAGTTCGCCGGAATCGATCCGCGCCGCCACCGCCGAAAACGGCACGCCGTCGACGCTTGACAGGTGCTGTACGTCGTTGAGCGTCATCGCATGGTCGATCGGCACCGCCGGCAACGTCGGTGTCTTCAGGTTGCCCGGGTTGACCACCAGCAGCGGCGGTTGCCCTGGCGCGCCGATGGTCAGCAGTGCTTCGCGATTGCCGAGCATGTTCTGGAACAACGCCGGTTTGTTCTTGATCAGCTCCAGGGTGTTGCTGTCATTGAGAAAGGTGCGCAACTGATCGACGCGGCTGACCAGCGCAGTGTCATCACGGCGGATCAGCTGTTGCTCCAGTTCGTTGTACAGCGCGGCACCGAGGCCGGCCAGCGAGGCGAACGCGAGCAGGGCGAACACCAGCGCCAGACGAAGGGTCAGCGAATGCGGGCGTTGGGCACTCATGGCTGCGTATCGAAGCGGTAGCCGATACCGCGCACGCTGTGGATCAGCTTGAGCTGGAACGGATCATCGATTTTCGCCCGCAGACGACGCACGGCGACATCGACCACGTTAGTGTCGCTGTCGAAATTCATGTCCCACACCCGCGATGCGATCAGCGAGCGCGCCAGCACTTGCCCGGTATGCGTGGCGAACAACTGCAGCAACGCGAACTCCTTGTTGGTCAGGGTGATGCGCACCCCGGCGCGGGTCACGCGGCGTTTGAGCACGTCAATCTGCAGGTCGGCCACTTGCAGTTGTTCATCTTCATGAATCGGCCCGCGCCGGGTCAGGGTACGCAGGCGCGCCACCAGTTCGGCAAAGGAGAACGGCTTGATCAGGTAATCGTCGGCGCCCAGTTCGAGGCCTTTGACGCGGTCGGCGATGTCGTCGCGGGCGGTGAGGAACAGCACCGGCGTGTCGGCTTCCTTGCGCAGCCGGCGCAAGACTTCCCAACCATCCATTTTCGGCATCATCACATCCAGCACGATCACGTCGAAGCTGTGTTCCAGCGCCAGGTGCAGACCGTCGGCACCGTCGCGGGCGAGGCTGACGCTGTAACCCAGTTCCTGCAAACCGTTGAGCAGGTAATTGCCGGCCTTGGGCTCGTCTTCGACAACCAGAATATTCATCGATCAGTCTCAATGGTCATTGATGCAGCCGCTGCCTTGTACCTGATAGTCCAGCACATGTTCGCGGCCCTGATGGTCGAGATAATTCAATTGCGCCGGCACCACGCCGCACGCTTGTGAAATATCGGTGCTGGACAGGACTTTGTCGACATCCAGATTGACGTAGAAGCCGGATTTGTCATGAATCACTGCGGTGTCGGGCATGTTCGCGGCGAACGCGCTGCCGGTGGCGAGGAGGGCGGTGAAGGCGAGCAGGAGGGTTTTCATGGTCAGTCACTCAGTGGTCGGAGTTGATCGGCATTGGCGCCGGGACAACTTCAGGCTACCGAGCGATCCGCACGGCAAACCGACAGCTGAATGACAAAGTTGTAATGAAACGTGGGGCTGACAGAGATCAATTGTAGGAGTGAGCCTGCTCGCGATAGCGGTGTATCAGTCAGCATCTGTGCTGGGTAAGACACCGCTATCGCGAGCAGGCTCACTCCTACAGGGGTTTGCGGCGTTCTTTTTAGCTTGCGTGGGTACTGAGAATGCTCGCCACCTGCTGCGGCTGGCAGTTGAGGTACGGCGACGATTTCAGCCAGCGCTGATCCGGGTACCAGGAAAACATGAACTGGCCATTCTTCAGACGATCAATCACCTGTTTGGCAATCTGTGGCCGAACCGCCGGGCAGCCCTGGCTGCGGCCGATGCGCCCCTGTTTCTTGCTCCACAGCGGATTCACGTAACTGGCGGCATGAATGACGATGGCGCGATCGCGAGCCATGTCATTGAAGCCTGGCTCCAGACCGTCCATGCGCAACGAATAGCCGTGGGCGCCGCTGTAACTTTCCTGGGTGCGGAACAAGCCGAGACTGGATTGATAACTGCCTTCACGGTTGGAGAACTGCGTGGCGAAGTTTTCCCCGGAGTTGGAACCGTGGGCGACCAGATCGCGTAGAACCAACTTCTGCTTGCTCAGGTCGAAAATCCACAAGCGGCGCTCAGTGGACGGTTGCGAGTAATCGATGATCGCCAGGTGGCGGGACGGTTTCGCACCGTTGTTGACCGCACATTGCATGGCGTTCAGAGCACCTTTCAGCGCTTGGGGATTGAGTTCTGGCGCGGCGTGCGCGAGGCTGTTGTAGAGAATCGGCGATGGCTTGCCGGTGGCAAAAGCTGGACTGGACACGGCGACGAGGGTCGCAGTGGTCAGCAGAAGTCGGCGCAAAAACGTCAACATTTATAAAGTGTCCTCACTTGCTACTTATTTGGCACTTTGGCTCCTGACTCCCAGTCGTTACCGGCAAGCCCGTTGATCGAGCCTGACTGTTCAGCGCACCTGATGTAAGGTTGACCGTCATCTGGACGGCCATGGATTGGAGTAAAGCAGTTGTTCGAAAAGTACGCATGCTACTTGAGCATTTGCCTGATCGCTGCGCCGTTTGTCGCTTGTGCCGATGAGCCGCTGCCGCCCTTGCAGACGCTGCCGACGCCACCGGCCGAAATGCCCGTCGAGCCGCAAAGTCCGTTGCAGGCGGTGTTGATCAGCCTGCCCCAGGCTTGCCCGGCGATTGGCACGCAGCTTAACGGCCCGGCGCTGACGCAGCTGCAAGCGTTCTATGAGCAGCAGGACTGGATGCCGGTGTGGGCGAGCGAAACTGCACGATTGCCGGCTTTGCACACGCAATTGCTGCTGTTGGCCGACGATGGCCTCAATCCGAAACGCTACCCGGTCGCCGCCGTCCCCCCGCAGGACGGTGAGTTGTGCGCCGACATCGAGATCAGTCGCTACTACCTTCAAGCCTTGCAGGATTTGCATTACGGCCGTCTGTTGCAATCGCACTTCGAACCGCTGTGGCATGCCGACACGAACCCCCGCGACCGTCAGGCGCAATTGTTGGCCATTGCCGTGCCGGGCATGCATGACATTGCGGCGGCGTTCGATCTGGCGCGCCCGCGTCTGGCGCAATATCAAAACCTGCGTCAGCTGTACGCCGCGCAACGCCAGAAGGCCCTTCCGCAATGGCAGTCGGTAGGCGACGGCCCGTTGCTGCGTCCCTCAATGGAAGACAAACGCGTGCCGCAACTGGCTCAGCGCTTGTTCAACGAAGGTTACCTGACCCACGCCATCGGCACGCCGGACAACGCCTACAGTGGGGTGCTGGTGGACGCGGTGAAAAGTTTTCAGGTCAATCATTCGTTGCAGGCTGATGGGGTGGTCGGGCCGGGGACGATTGCCGAACTCAATATCAGCCCGCTGATCCGCCGCGAACAGTTGCGGGTCAATCTCGAACGCTTCCGCTGGATGGCCCAGGACATGGAGCCGGACGGCTTGCTGGTCAACGTTGCCGCTGCCGAATTGAGCCTCTATCAAGGCGGTCAGGTGGTGTGGCAGACCCGCACCCAGGTCGGTCGCGCCGAGCGCCAGACACCCTTGCTCAAATCCCGCGTCACGCGCCTGACCTTGAATCCGACCTGGACCGTGCCGCCGACCATCTGGAAAGAAGACAAGCTGCCAGCGATCCGTAAGGATCAGACTTTCCTCAGTCGCCAGAACTTGCAGGTGCTCGACGCCAACGGTCAACCGATCGCGGCGGCAGACGTCGATTGGGACAACCCCGGCAACATCCTTCTGCGCCAGGACGCCGGGCCGCGAAATCCGCTGGGGCAAATGGTCATTCGCTTCCCCAATCCGTTCTCGGTGTACCTGCATGACACGCCGAGCAAGGCACTGTTCGACAAAGGCCCACGGGCGTTCAGCTCCGGTTGCGTGCGGGTCGAGCATCCGATGCAATTGCGCGACCTGCTGCTCAGTCCGGCAGAAAAGGCCCGCACTGAAACACTGTTGGCGACGGGCACCACGCATGAATTCCGCTTGTCGGCACCGGTGCCGATCCTGATGACCTACTGGACTGCGCAAGTCGGCAGCGATGGCCATGTACGCTATGCGCCCGATATCTATAGCCGCGACAGCGCGCTGCTGGCGGGACTCGACCGGGCGCACTGAACCTCAGCGCTGGTGGCGCTGCCAGAAGCGACGGGCCAGCGCCGCATCAAGGCTGAGACGACCTGCCCCGGCGAACACCAGCGGCAACAGTGCAACCAGATAGATCGCTGGCAGCTTGAAGTTGCCGAAACCCTTGTTGGTGATGGCGTAACCCTGCGCCAGTTCACTGAGGCTCGACCAGTCTGCCGGCCAGTGCACGGCGGCGGTGGCAACAATGGTTACCACGATCAGCGAAAGGGCAAAAATGCGCGTGCTGAAACCGAGCAGAATCGCCAGCGCACCGATCAACTCCACCCACATCGCCAGCTCCCAGTTCAGCGTCGCCGGCAGGTGATCGAAGGGAAACGGAAATTTGTCCTGAATATCATTGAACCAGTTCTGGCCATTGAGTTTTTCCACGCCTGACTCGAAAAACTCCCAGGCGATGAACAGCCGCAGGGTCAACGGCGCGAGCCAGAGTCCGGCGCGGTCGAGGTGCAGGTGCAGGGTTTTGAGGGTAATCATATGAGTTCTCCGGTGCGAGGGGGGAAGTGCTTCGACCGGGGTATTTCAGCGCTGGGGTGTATCCAGGTTGTGTCGTCGGCGGTTGGCTTTTCGGGCCCGGTGTGTCTGCGTGGACGCCATATACATTGCGATACACACCATCCCCGCTCCCACAGTGATGTGTGATCCAGCGCGCTTGCGCAGCGTCTAGCCCCAGTGTCCCCGCGATCCCATGGGGCGAGACTTCGGAACCCGGCATGCAAGCGCTGTTGAACGAGATCCTTGACGCTGTCCGGCCCTTGATCGGGCAGGGCAAAGTGGCTGATTACATTCCTGCCCTCGGCACCGTGCCGGCCAATCAACTGGGCATCGCCGTGTACGGCAACGACGGCGAGATGTACTGCGCCGGTGACGCCGAGACGCCGTTCTCGGTGCAGAGTATTTCCAAGGTGTTCAGCCTGGTACAGGCCATCGATCATTCCGGTGAGGCGATTTGGGAGCGCCTCGGTCACGAACCATCCGGTCAGCCGTTCAACTCGCTGGTGCAGCTGGAGTTCGAGCGCGGTCGGCCGCGCAATCCATTCATCAACGCTGGCGCGCTGGTGATTTGCGATATCAACCAATCACGCTTCGCCGCGCCGACCCTGTCGATGCGCGATTTTGTGCGGCGCCTGTCGGGCAACCCGCAAATCATGATCGACGGCAAAGTCGCCGACTCCGAATACCAGCACCGCGCGCGCAACGCGGCGATGGCGTACTTGATGCAGTCATTCGGCAACTTTCACAACGACGTTGAAGCGGTGCTGCGCAGTTACTTCAGTCACTGTGCATTGCGGATGAACTGCATTGATCTGGCGCGGGCCTTCTGTTTTTTGGCCAACGACGGTTATTGCAAGCACAGCGGCGAGCAGGTTCTGGCGCGGCGTCAGACCCAGCAGGTCAACTCGATCATGGCCACCAGCGGGCTGTATGACGAGGCGGGCAACTTTGCCTACCGCGTCGGGCTGCCGGGCAAGAGCGGCGTCGGTGGCGGGATCGTTGCGGTAGTGCCGGGGCAGTTCACGGTGTGCGTGTGGTCGCCGGAGTTGAATGCGGCGGGGAATTCGCTGGCGGGGATGGCAGCGCTGGAGATGCTTAGCGCGCGGATTGGCTGGTCGGTCTTCTGACCCGATCCGCCAAACACCACAAACCCTGTGGGAGCTGGCTTGCCAGCGATGAGGTCCTGTCAGTCACAAAAAATTTGACTGAACCACCGCTATCGCTGGCAAGCCAGCTCCCACAGGTTTCTTTAGTGTTTGAAGAGGTGTATTCCATCGAGTAATCCGCTACATTTTCCGGCCGCCCTTTGCATGGTGAATCCGCTTCATGTCTCTTGCACTCGAACGTCTCGTCGCTGGCACGCCGATCCCTTTCGCCGGTAACCGCGTCACGCTGGTCAGCCCCGAACTGGCTGCGCGTTTTCAGCCCGGTGACCACCTTCTGGTGGAGCAGGTGAGTGGCGAGTTGTTGTTGATTCCCGTGGCTGATCAACAAGCCGCGGCGGTGGCAATCGAACGTGCTGCTACTGCGTTTACCGCGTTGTCGGCGGTCTCGGATGAGGCGATCAGCCAGTTCTTCGACTTGTTTGCACAACGCCTCGAAACCCCGGATTGCTGGGCGCACATTGAAACCGCCAACCGCGCCGATATCGAGCGGGCCAAGGCGCGCGGTCGCTCGACCACCCGTCTGCTCGCCGATGAGCGCATGCGCCGTGACATGATCGCCGGCCTGCGCGCCTGGCGTGATGCCGCGCCAACCCGGGGAAAAATCATCAGCAGCGTCGAACACGATGGCTGGAAGGTCGAGCAAGTCGTCTCGCCGTTGGGCATCGTTGCTTTTGTCTTCGAAGGGCGGCCGAATGTGTTTGCCGACGCTGCCGGCGTCCTGCGCACCGGCAACACGGCGGTGTTGCGCATTGGCAGCGATGCCTTGGGCACCGCGCAAGCCATCGTCACTCACGCCTTGAACCCGGCGCTGGCCGATGCCGGTTTACCGGTCGGTGCGGTGTCGTTGGTGGAAAGCGTCAATCATGCGGCCGGCTGGGCGATGTTCGCTGACCGCCGTTTGTCGTTGGCGGTGGCGCGCGGTTCGGGGCGAGCGGTCAGTCAATTGGGCAGCATTGCCCAGCAGGCCGGCACCGCTGTCAGCCTGCATGGCACGGGCGGGGCGTGGCTGATTGCTGATCGTGCTGCCGATGCAGCGCGCTTTGCGGCGGTAGTACGTAACTCGCTGGATCGTAAAGTCTGCAATACGTTGAACGTCTGCCTGATCCAGCGTGATCGCGCGGCGGAACTGGTGCCGTTGTTTCTTGATGCATTGCAACAGGCCGGCACCGCGCGTGGCCAGGGCTGTAAATTGCACATCGTTGAAGGCAGTGAAAGTTGCCTGCCAATTGAATGGCAGAACGCGACGGTCGAGGTTTACCGCGCTGAGGGGTATCAGACTGAAGCACTGGCTGAGCCTTTGGCGGAATCCGCATTGGGCCGCGAATGGGAATGGGAAGAAACCCCGGAAGTCAGTCTGATGATTGTCGACGATCTGGATCAGGCGATTGCGCTGTTCAACCGCTACAGCCCGCAGTTCACCGTGTCGTTGATCAGTGAGGATGCCTTTGTTCAAGAGCGTTTTTACAACGCGGTCAACGCGCCTTTCGTGGGCAATGGCATTACCCGTTGGGTCGATGGGCAGTACGCGCTGAACAAGCCAGAACTGGGCCTTTCGAACTGGGAGAGCGGGCGCTTGTTTGCGCGCAGTGCGATTCTTTCGGGGGATGGCGTGTTCACTGTGCGCAGCCGCATGACCCAGATCGATCTCACAGTAAAACGCTGATCTGGCGGACAGTGATCGTTCCCACGCTCCAGCGTGGGAACGATCAGTTGCTCAGGCCGCGTGGGTGGTCTGGGCGTGGATCGCGCAAGTCGCCGGTTGCTCGGCCAGCGGCACAAACGTGCGGCGGTCCGAGGACAGCGCATCGACCGAGCCGGTCTCGATGTCATACACCCAGCCGTGCAGGTTCAGCAGGCCTTTCTCCTGAGCCAGACGCACACTCGGATGGGTCTGTATATTCGCCAGTTGCGCAATCACGTTCTCGCGCACCATCGAACTCAATTTCGCCGCGTCACTGGCATGCGTTCGCGCTTCATTCACCACTTTCGCCGACTCGGCATGCTGCAGCCAACCGCTGACGGCGGGCAGATGATCCATGCATTTGCACTGGGCGATTGCGGTCATCGCGCCACAGTCCGAATGGCCGCAAATCACAATATCTGTCACGCCAAGCACCGCCACTGCGTATTCCACCGTTGCCGAAACCCCGCCCGGATGCGGGCTGTAGGACGGCACGATATTGCCGGCGTTACGGATCACGAACAGCTCGCCAGGTTCTTGTTGGGTCAGCAATTCTGGCACTACACGGCTGTCGGAACAGGTAATGAACAGCGTTCCTGGCTGTTGCGTGGTTGCCAGGTGTTTGAACAGTTCGGTGCGTTGCGGGAACGCTTCGTTCTGGAATCTCAGGAAGCCATCAATCAGGTTTTTCATGGTCTTGTCCTCTTAGTTCGAGCAACCGCTGCCGAATTCGCTGTATTGAAGAATGTGTTTGCCGCCGAGGCTGTCCAGATACGTCATCTCCACCGGCACCACGCCACACACATCGGCTACCGGGGTAATGCTCAGCACTTGGGCGATATCCAGTGGCATGCCGTAGCGGTAGGCGACGGCTTCGTCAGCGGCAAATGTCTGGACGGAAAAGCCGCCGAGCAGGGCCAGGATCAACAGATTTTTTTGCATGGGGCAGCCTCCAGATGTGTTTGGTGACGGGTAGCCATTTGGGGTGTGTTGGCCCGCACGCAGGGTGCGGGCCGGTGCGGATCAGAACGGACGCAGAGGCAGGAACTTGCCGTCGAGGGTGACCACGGCACGAGAGCCGCCTTCCGGGTCTTCGACTTTCTTGATGTCCAGTTTGAAGTTGATCGCGCTGATGATGCCGTCGCCGAACTGCTCGTGAACCAGTGCCTTGAGCGTGGTGCCGTAGATCTGGATCATCTCGTGGAAGCGGTAGATGGTCGGGTCGGTCGGTACCCCACTGAGGCTGCCACGCAGGGGGATGATCTGCATTGCCGCGACATCGTCGGCGGCCAGTTCGAGCTTGTCGCCGACCACTTGGGCGGCATTTTCCGGCAGTGGGTGCTGGCCGAGCAGGGCGGCGGTGACGTACGCCAGGCTCAGGCCGGTGCCGTCGGCGAGATCCTGCCACGACAGATCTTTGCGTGCCTTGGCGTCGAGAACGCGGGTAGTCAGGGCCAGGCTGGTGTCGTTATAGGCGTGGGACTGTTGCATGGTGTCACTCCTTTCAGGGTTGGCTTGCTGTGTGGGAGCAATCTTCTGCCGATTGATCTATAGCGTCCAAGATCGATATACAATACTTCGCATAAGTTCTGCCTATAGATGGTGTGCCCCATGCTGCTGCGACATTTGCGTTATCTGCTGGCCGTTGCCGATCACGGCGGCTTCACCCGTGCCGCCGAGGCGCTGCACGTGTCGCAGCCGACCCTGTCGCAACAGATCCGCCAACTGGAAGAGTCCCTCGGTGTGAATCTGTTTGATCGCACCTCACGCACAGTCAAACCCACCGATGCCGGCGAGGCTTACATCGAGTGCGCGCGGCGGGTGCTGGTGGAGCTGGAAGCGGGTAAACGCGCGCTGCATGACGTCAAGGATCTGTCTCGCGGGACGTTGCGCCTGGCGATGACACCGACGTTCATGGCCTACCTGGTCGGGCCGTTGGTGCGCGATTTCGCGGCGCGGTATCCGGGAATTCATCTGCAGGTTTTTGAATTGTCGATGGACGACATCGAGGCGGGGCTGGCGGATGACTCGCTGGATGTTGCGATTGCGTTTACACCGGTGCGTAACCCGGAGATCGAATGCATTCCAGCGTTCACCGAACGCTTGGGGATCATGGTCGGGCGTGAGCATCCGCTGTATGACAGCCGCTCAGTACTGACGCCGGATGACATCGCCCAACTGGATTTCGCCTTGTTGGCGCCGGACTTCATTACGCGGTTATCGATTGATGAGTATTTCCGTCAGCACGGGATTACACCGCAGGTGCGGATCGAGGTGAACTCGGTGAGTACGTTGCTGGAGGTGGTACGTCATTCGCCGATGGCGACGATGTTGCCGCAGGCAATTGCCACCGAGGATCGGGTGTTGCGCCGGTTGCGGGTGGATAGCGAGGCGCCGCAGCGAGGGGCGGCGTTGTTGCGGCGGCGCAATAATTATCACAGTGCGGCGGCGGTGGCGTTTGTGGAGTTGGTGTTGGACATGGGAAGCCCCTCACCCTAACCCTCTCCCACAGGGAGAGGGGACTGACCGAGGTGTTTGTGCGATCTACGCCGACTTGGGAAACCTGAGTCGAACTCCGGTTCTGAAAGCACCATAAATCGGCTCCCTCTCCCTCGGGAGAGGGCTGGGGTGAGGGGCTACAATTCCAGTCACGCCAAATCAATGCAAGCGAACAAAAAAAGGCCTGCTTCCGCTAAGGAAGCAGGCCTTTCAATTATTTAATGACTAACTCAGCAGAACCGATCAATCACCCGAACACCGTTGTGGTTCTGCATCGAGTCCCACGCCTGTTTCAGCGTTTGCAGAACATTACCGATGAAGTCCTTGTCGGCCGCAGCCTTCTTGCCAACATAACCGTGGCCGCGACGGTACATCTTCAGGCGGGCCAGCAAGTTCTGATGGTTGCGGTCGAATTCGTCTTCGTCAGCATGGGTCGCCAGGCAGTCGATATGCACCTGCCCCGACTTGCTGATCCACAGAATATGGCTGTCGTGGCTGTCTTTCTGCGCAGCGAACATACGAGCCAGTTCTTCGACAGTGGGTTGATTGTTCAGATTCATGATATTGCCCCTT
>Ga0160444_100223_pt1 | contig 48612 bp, 57 predicted proteins | sample HID1972K_E1MG_FD_108232 | JGI IMG/M metagenome (GOLD analysis project Ga0160444, IMG submission 108232) | Enriched pill bug-associated microbial communities from UW Madison campus, WI, USA - HID1972K_E1 MG | ecosystem: Host-associated > Arthropoda: Insects > Digestive system > Unclassified ... | reverse complement strand
TCTTTCACATAGCTGACGAGCTCACGCTTTATCGCTGGTTTTAAAGCTTTTTTTCAATGACGTCTTTTAGCGCGCGATTCTCCAGACTCAGGTCGGCAAACATTTGTTTGAGACGGCGATTTTAGTCCTCAAGACCCTTCATCTTTTTGATATCAGAGGCCTCCATGCCACCATACTTCGCTTTCCAGTTATAGTACGAAGCCTCAGATATTCCCGCTTCGCGGCAGACATCTTTGACGGTACGTGCGGCTTCAACAGACTTCAGAACGGTGATGATCTGGTGCTCGGTAAATCGGGCTTTACGCATGGTGATCTCCTCAGGGACATAATCAGTATGTCGGAAGATCTCTAAAAGTGCGTGGAACTAAAACGCGTGTGCTTACACAGCCACGCCCCCTGAACGTCCACGCCACACCGGGCAGAACGGCTACGACTATTACCGCCGGGAATTTATTCGCCTGTTCCGTGACACCGCCCGTTATCACCACCGGCATGAGGTTTTCCGGGATTTAGCCGAAATGGCCACTCTTTCGGTGCAGAATGCCTTTCTTCGCAGTCCTGATCTGGAGAAAGAGTATCTGGCTCTGGCCGGATGCTATCAACCAGAGGATGTTCACCGGATGGCACAGTTGCTGGGCTGTCTTGCCGGCGCGCCCTTGTTTCCCTGCGGTAAAGCCCGGTCTGGTTTGTGGCCAAGGCGCAAGCCGGCATCCACTGACCATTTAGGGAGAAATAATCATGCCTGACTGGTGTGCTAACCGCATTCGAATCACTGTGCCTGCATGTCTTCAGGCTGACCTTGAAGCTTGGGTGAGCGGGGCGGAATATCCGTATTACAAACGCGCAATCAACCAGAGTATTCGTCTGTTTATTGCCGTCGTTGCCGGGTGGCTGAAGCCAGCCATTGAGATGTACTATTTACCTTATCCGGCGCTGACTGCGAATGGATGGACTGAGCCTTCAGAGGCTGCACTGGCGTTGGTGCGTGGGTCGCCATACTTGGGCGAAATGCGTGGCTTGATAAAGCCAGCTGTAACGTTATCGACCAAGTGTTACCGGACAACAGGCATTGCCGGTCTGACATGGGATGCGCCCTGGGCTCCGCCCGTTGAACCGGTAATGGAGGCGTTGTCCGGCAGATGGGGCTGTACTATTGACCACTGGTTCAGTGATGCCGGCAGTGACTTTTGCAGCTACCGACGGTATGAGGAGGGTGTGTGGTAGATTGCCTCGATAACTGTCTGGAGTATGGTGAAGAAGATGACTACAGGGGGAGTGATTGTTACCGGCCCGGACTGGGCTGCAGGGGAATGTTTCGCATTATGGCGGTTAAATAACGAACAATGCAGGACAGGGCAGGGACCGCGTGCCCTGTAGCAGGTTATCCACAGGCTATGCGGTAGATTACTGACCAGCATTGTGGACAACCGGTGCTGCAGCGGGAAAACCTTCAGCAGGTTATCATCTGCAGGGAGTGCCCTATGACTCCTGCGGCGCCCAAATTCGGCCTCCCGGGATGATTCTCTGACCAAAAATGAGTCATTATAATAGTGTGAAAAGGTACAGAAAATGCACCTTTTCGTATTTCTTTTTATCTTCAAAATCCACCAGGATTTGCGTTAGAAACCTCAACGTCAAAGACAGAGGGACCCTTAGCCCCCCGTTATCAGCGTCAGTCACTGCAACGTGCTCCACGCCTTCCGGAAACGGAAAAGGGAGGACACCAGAAAGGAGCCGAAGGGCACAACTGATGAGGAAATTCGCGATGACTGCAATGGCGTTCTGGAGCAAATCAAGAACATTTAACGGCTGGCGTAAAGCGCACTTTGTGGACGGTGCCAGGAATACCACCGCCTGCACCACGTCGAAGACGCTGGAGGAGCTGTTCGTCGGCAGAAATTCTATAAATCTTCCCCTGCAACTGCGCGCCAGCTTGAGCATTTCGGTGATAAGGAAAGTCTCTTTTCGTATGCCGTGGATAACTGCCGGGAGAAAATGGATGCGCTGTTTCTGGGGGGAGCTATGACTGGGATGGGGTACATGACATTCTGGTTGCGGCCGGACTGGAGCTGCGTCAGAAAGGTGAAGGGCTCGTCATTTACGATGTCGCCATTGTCGTATCGCGCGTGGGTGGAAATGCAGGCAACGAATAATGATGCAGCGGCTATCTCCCAGCTTCGAGGCTGGGCATATCGTGAGAAACGTAATAACCGCACGGCCACAATCTCCAATAACTTCATGCTTTACGCGACTGCAGATGATATTAAGCCATCTCAGATCCGGGGCTATGACACGCATGTGAACCGTGATGGTGCGGTAGTGTATTCATCCGGTGGTAAGCCGGTGTTGTTTGACCGTGGTTTGTATATTGAGGTTGGCCGATGCACCGGCTGAGAAAGGTAAAAACCTGGTGTTAGCGCCAATGATATAAGACTGTAATTCGCCATTTGGATTGTCCGCTCCACCCGACATGTTGTTTCCTTGAGGTTCTCACACCAAAAAAGGACACCAACATGCTGAGCAGAGAGGACTTTTACATGATAAAGCAAATGCGTAAGCAAGGTGCGTACATTGTCGATATTGCGACTCAGGTTGGTTGCTCTGAGCGTACCGTCAGACGGTATCTTAAGTATCCTGAGCCACCGGCCAGAAAAACGCGCCACAAAATGGCCAAGCTGAAGCCTTTCATGGACTATAGCAACGTCAACTTCTGGCATAAAGCAGACTGTGTTAGGCATGCCTATTGGCTAAGTGGACTCTTATATTAATGCTAATGTATGCATACGTTAGCATTGATAACCTATGAATTCAGTCCTCTTCATCCCTGGAAGCCCTGATTTCAGTCTGATAGGTGCGTTTGACCCGTGCAATCGTCTGCAGGGTGGTACGCCAGTGCAGCTCTGCAGCATGACGATAGCGCGCGGCCAGCGCGTCGATCGCTGCCGGATTGCTGTCAGCGCTACGGTGCTGACGGCCTTTCTCCCCAAATACCGCCACAATAATGCTCTGACTTCCCGTTCGGCCAAACAGCGCGTTACACAGTCGCTTTACGGCCAGCGGGGTGAGGTCCGGATCGGCTTCGGGGGCTACGTAGCTGAAAATGAAGCAGAGCATTTCAGATGTCTTGTAGCGTTTAACCGCGGCACTGAGCCGCGCTGCGTGTTGTGGTGCTTCCCAGCTGGCGTCGCTGTAGCCACGCACTTCGGCGAGATAATCTGCCGCCAGATTTTCAGCGATATAACATTCCGTGCGAAAAAACAAGGACATTGACTGCTTCGTGGCTTTTTTCATGTCCGGCGTCCTTATTGATGCTAATGTATGCGTACATTAGCATCAATAGCGCCTGGCAGACAACTGCGGTGAGCAGGCCAGGCTCCGGGTGGCCGTAAATTTCCTGTATCGTAAGGCTCACGATAAATTTTCTGACCTTCAGGAAGGAGGTGACGCAATAACCGGGCTCCGGTTGCTGAAATCTGGGCCGACTCTCAGCTTTTTGTGTCGCCTGACCCGGTATGTGATCGCCTGGTGGAGTTGGCCGACATTGATGATTCAGACACGGTGCTGGAGCCCAGCGCGGGAACGAGGGCTATCCTTCGTGCGGTTCTGCGAGCTGCACCCGCTGCCCGCTGTGATGCCGTCGAGCTCAACGGTGCTCTGGCCCTGCATCTTCGCCGGAGCTTCGAAGGTGTGAGTGTTCACGGAGGCGACTTTAGGGATTTACGCCGGATAAACGCTACAGCAAAATCGTGATGAATCCGCCGTTCCAGTACGCGCTGGACATCAAACATATTCTCCGGGCGCTGTCGTTGCTTGAGCCGGGCGGCATCCTCGCGGCGGTCTGTCTGAACGGGCCGAGGCAGCAAGATAAGTTAAAACCGCTTGCGGAAGTGTGGGAGGAGTGGCCGCGCGGCACCTTCACGTATACCGACGTTTCAACGGTTACGCTGAAAATCCGGGTGTGATAATGGCGTTTCGTCTGGTGGGGCAGTGCCCTGCCAGGCATCGCGGAAAAAAAGCAGCGCGCCTGCGGCGCAGAAAGGTGGAGCGCTTGCGCGCCCACCTTCCCGGCGCGACAACGCTCTTTTCCGGGGGGGTCTGACTGTCCGGTTTCTGGTGTCTGTTCCGCTGTAGGGCAAAAAGAGATGTGATGGTCCGGGCATCCGGGCGGGCTGTCATGCTGCGCACAGAGCAAGCTTTGCTGTCTCTGCCCTGGCCCAAAAACGGGCCGGGTTTCCATCCCTGACGCAACGTCAACTTCAACGGCAGCGGCTTGCTCCGACCGTTCCGGTCGGGCCGCCTTCACCGCGACGATGAACCCGTCGCTTTAATGCCGCCACGACGTTCCGCCGTGTCGTCTGTGTGCCCCCTCTTTCTCTTCTGCCAGCCATTCCCTGACGCTCTCCCGCGGAGGGCTGGTCGTAGCACCGTCATCCGCCTGCCCACAAGGGTGCGCTTCGCCGTTCCTCGCCCGTTCGCACTCGCCGTACCGGCTCCCTTGCGCTGCGGCCTGCGGTGACGCCCTTGCGTTCATTCGTCTGCCGTTGCTCCTTTGCCCTTCGCCGCGAGAGACCCTCCGGGAAACGGCTCCCACATCAGAAGGAGAAACAGAAAATGCACACACTAAACGGCGACGTCAAAAAGGGTGTTTTGGGCGCATGGGAAGTCAATTCATCTATCCGGGCACCTTTTACCGATGAAGTCCAGACGCTGGCACTGACCGTCAATGCAGAGATTGATCGCATTGTCTCAGAGCGTCGCTGGGTGTGGGAATGTGAGTATACGTACCGGGAGGAGCGGGCGCGCCTGAATAGCGTTAAGGCGTTTCCGCTGAGAGCAGATCGACTGGCATTTTTTGGCCCGGATTTTCTGGAGTGGATCCTCAGAACCGCGCTGAAACTGTGGGAAAACGGCTACATCATTCGGGAAGAGAAACAGAATTAATGCCTTCTTTGACACGTCTTTTTGGTCTTTGAGGGCATTAAAAAAGCAGGGTCAGGCCCCTGCTTCCTTAACGCCGGAAAACCGCTGTAACGGCAACCGGCAATCACAATCATTATGAGGAAATGATCATGATTTTTGACCCGCAAATCGTCGCACACGCGAACACGTTTGTAAATGCCATACGTGCAGGTAAACGGGGGCATATCCCGGCGCTGCAATTTTCCCAGTGGCAGCAGTTTATGACCACCGTATACGCCGGACTGGGCCTCGCCTGACCGGACCCGGGGCGCCCATGTGGGCGGCCCGTTCAGATACCCTATTACGTAAGGAGATTCACTATGATCCGTTTAGCTACCCGTTATGCTGCACCGACTTTTATGCGCCAGAATCGTCCGCTGACCACTGATGAACTGATGCGCGTTGTGCCGAGTGCGTTCTCTGCTGACAAGCATGAATCCCGTTCTGAGCGCTACACTTACATCCCGACGATCACCCTTATCGACCGTCTGCGCGCGGAAGGGTTTGAACCGTATTACGCGAGCCAGTCCCGCGTGCGCGACAGCTCCCGCCGCGAGTTCACCAAGCACCTGCTGCGCCTTCGCCGTGGCAACAATTTTTCTGGCACCGAAGTGCCGGAAATCCTGCTGCTGAACAGCCACGATGGCTCAAGCAGTTACAAAATGGTGCCGGGAATGTATCGCCAGGTCTGCTCAAATGGTCTGGTGTGCTGGAAGTCGTTCGGTGAGATCAGAATTCCACACAAAGGCGACATCGCAGGGCAGGTTATCGAGGGCGCGTATGAGGTGCTGGGCATCTTTGACAACATCACCGACAACATCGAAAAAATGAAAAGTGTGCAGGTCACTGATGCAGAGCGCCAGCTGCTGGGCCGTCTGTCTCTGGAGTATAAATATGACGGCAAGACTGCCCCGGTCACTGCCGACAGAATTCTTGCTCCGCGCCGTTTTGAAGACAAAAAAATGGATTTGTGGAGCACCTTTAACGTGATTCAGGAGAACCTGATCAAAGGTGGTTTGCCTGGAAGGACCGCGCAGGGGCGTAACGCCAGAACCCGACCGGTGACCGGTATTGATGGCGACATCAAACTGAATCAGGCGCTCTGGAAGATGGCAGAGGAGTTTGCAATTCTGAAAGCCGGAGCCTGAAAATTTTACCGCCCATGACGTGGGCGGTTTTCGCATATGGCGCGGGCTTACTTCACGCCGCGCTGTTTTCAGATTGACCATTTTTTACTGACCTGCGCGCGGCGCTGGCTTTCTTCGGTGACTTTCCTTTCGCCTCGCGAATAACCTCTGCAATCGCTTTCTTACTGAAACTTAACGCCATCCCATCCAGCACCGATTTTATATCGGTGGCGCTATAGCCCTTCACTTTTACCAGCTGAATCAGATCATCTTTCAGCGATTCCAGAACATCACCACGGGACAACCTTTTTTTTGACAGGTCGGGTAAATCTGCCAGTTTCATTTTTGCAGCGTTCACTTCTTCTTCGGTAAAGAACTTTTTCACCGTTGTCATTTATCCACCTTTTTATTTTTGCGGTTTTTTGTGCACGACGAAATAACCAAATCGCACGGGCTTACCCGGCGGTTTCAGAAAGAATAATGGAAAAATTGAGTGATGCACATCGTCATTTTCAACTTTTTATTAACCTTAAGTTAAATTATCTGTCACCACCGGCAATGTCGGATAAAATGTATTTAAGGACGGGACAGGAAATGTTTTGTCATTACCGTCTGCACGCAGACAGCAATGACAAAACGACCTGGTCAGGGCTTCGCCCCGACACCCCAGCACCGTGCACAGGTTGAGTTATGGCTAAAAGTGAAAAGCGTCAAAGGAACACTCTCATTCAGCTTCGTTGTACAGAAGATGAAGCTGAGACAATCAAGAAGAAGGCTGCAGCCGCAGGACTCACAACGTCCGAACTCCTGCGCCGTTCAGCCCTTAATCGTCGCATCATGGTGCGAACGGACATCCGGATGATGAACGAACTCAAGCGGCTGGGCGGTCTGCAAAAGCATCTCTTCATGCAGATGCAGGCCACCATGACGACCGAACTCAGTCGTCAGTATTCAGAGGTGCTCTCGGGCATCGTAACGGCAATCAATGCGCTGGACATGACACCGGTTCCGGCAGAGGACATTAAAGACTGATGAACGTCATCATTCCGCCAAAGCGTCGTGACAAAAGGAGCAGCTTTAAAACGCTGGTCGCCTATGTCAGCACCCGGGAGGAAAAGAAACCGGGCGATGCGATTGTCTCTCCTGAGGAGCATGTGGTGGCTGCGGGCACCACCGTTTCCACGCCGGGATTTGGTCAGCTGGTTGATTACGTCGGACGTAAAGCCGCCGCGCCTGCCACGCAGATTGTCAGCATTTCACCTGAGGGGATTTCACGCGTCCTCTCAGGTGAAGTGCTGTGTGAAACCAGCTGCTTTTCGCTGGACACGGCGGCTGCCGAAATGAACATGACGGCGATGCAAAATCGTCACTGCAAAGATCCTGTCTATCACTTCATCCTGACCTGGCAGAGTGACGAGAACCCGTCACCGGATGCGATTTTCCGCTCCGTGCGCTACAGCCTGGAACAGCTCGGGATGAAGGACCACCAGTATGTCGCCGCCATTCACCTCGATACCGATAACGTGCACTGTCATGTGTCGGCGAACCGGGTGCACCCTGAGACTTTACGCGCACAAAATATGTGGAATGATGCCGACACACTGCAGAAGTGCTGTCGTGTACTCGAGCGTGAGTTTGGGTTCAACGTCGACAACGGCAGCTGGCATATGGATGCGTACGGCGACCTGCACCGGACCCGTCGTGATATGCCGGCGGCACCCGTTGGGGCAGCGAAGCGTGAGATTTTTTCCGACCGCGAAAGCCTGCACGGTTACGCGGTGCGCGAAACCCGCCAGATGCTCACTGATTTTGCCGAACAGGATGTGCTGAGCTGGGAGCTGCTGCATAACGTGATGTATACCCGTGGCCTCGGTATCCGGGAGCAGAACGGCGGACTTGCCGTGTACAGCCTGATCACGCCTGATGGTGTTAGTGTCAAAGCCTCAGATGTGCACCCGGCTATCAGCCTGCCGGCAATGAAAGCCCGCTGCGGTGAGTATCAGCCAGCGCCTCCGGTGTCGTCTGATTCGGCCGAGGATGGCGTGCTGCTGATGGATTCGTTCTACATGCCACAGCTGCATGTTCGCGATCAGGAACTGCGCCGCGAACGTCGTGAAGCGCGGGCGATCGCCCGGGATATTTTGCGAGCCCGCTACGATGCATATCGTGACGGCTGGGATAAACCTGATCTGCGCGCGGGAGAACGTTTCCGCCAGATCTCATCGCACTGTGTGCTCAGAAAAGCGCACATTCGTCAGTCAGTGCGCGACCCACTGCTGCGCAAGCTGATGTATCGCGTGGCCGAGTTTGAAAAGATGAAGGCCATGGCAGAATTGCGGCTGACGTTACGTGAGGAGCGTCAGGCCATCCGGGACACCGGTGAACATCGACCGCTCAGCTGGAAAACGTGGGTTGAGCGTGAAGCGCTGCAGGGTGATGTGGCGGCCATCAGTCAGATGCGCGGCTGGGCGTACCGTGAGAAACGCCGGGTGCGTCAGGATGTCATGCGACAGCCTGAACCTGCGATCATTATTCACTTTGCACAGGGGGATGATGTGACGTCGTTCAGAACCAGTGAACACGAAACCCGTCTGCATCGTGATGGCTCAGTCAGCTATCTGCGCGAGGGCAAACCGGCAGTGACCGATTTCGGCAATCGGGTGGAAGTGTATGCGGCATCCGACAGTCAGTCCGACAGGTTTAACAACGATCTTGCCGCGGAGCTGGCAGCATGGCGCAGTGGTTCCCATGTTGTGGTGACCGGAGAACAGACTGCCGTGAACCGCGTTCTTTATTCCGGCGCGGTGCGTAATATCACTAAAGATGACGGGAAGCCATTTGCGGTCAGCGACCATCAGCAGATGATGAATGTCCGTGCAACGGAAGACAGCCTGCGTCAGCGGGAGGTACCAGACGGGCTTCGTTATGCCGAACCACAGACCCGGGACGATGACAGTGTGCGTCCGGTCAGACCAGTTCTACCACGACCATAAGGAGAGTTAATACGAAGATATAAGTCAAACTGAAGTGCTTAGTCGCTGATTGCACAGGGTTGAAGGCCTGTACAACCAGCTCACCATTACAACCTGTTTGGGAGGCTGCCATGGCTGCCATGGATCCTATTCATTTTCAAAAAACGATCAACCTTTTTCCGCAGCTCTCAGAGGCACAGGCCCTGAGTTGCTTCCTGTTTTCAACCAGCGCCAGTTACAGTGAGATCTCAGAGCTACGCGGGAACTCGGCTGTTTCTGTGAAAAAGACGCTCGAGAAAGCACAACAAAATCTCGATCTCCCTTCTGTACAAGCCATCCGACCCATGTATCTGATCCGGGTCCTGTTCAGCGCCTTTTATTTCATGCGGACAGGAACGCAGCGGAGCACCTGCCTGAAAAATGACGTTCAACATTTTCTTCACCTGTGCCGTGATGAGGAAGCGCCAGTTCGTCTGTTACCCGAGCTGGATATTGAAAAGGCGCTGCTTATGTATTTGTACTGCTCAGGAGAAAGCATACAGGATATATGCGAAGCCTTTTCCTGCAGCGAAAGTGAGTTTCAGAATGAATTTGATACGCTATTAAAGGTACTTGAAATTAATTCACTGCAAAAACTTCGAATTATTTTACTGGCCAGACTCGAAGCTTTTTTGATCAATGTGAGCGTTAATCTAAATTAATACATCCTTCGCCCCATTCAAAATGGGGCTTAACCTAAATTTTTGGCTTTTATTCGTCAGTATTTAGGTTAAGTCTCTTTTTTTGATAATGAATTGTTAAGCACGATGTTAATAATTTGTCAATAACCTCCGGGAGGTTATTGCAGGTAATGAGATAAATCCTATTTAATGTATTCCATGAACTCTTTACGAACCCATTAATATAACGAGGCAGGCATGTTAACAGCTAAAAAGGACAACAGTATTTCAATGACGCTGTTTATGTTACCTGAACTGAATGCGTTGTTACACGCCTCGGCAAAGCGTTCCGGTCGAGCCAAGACGACTGAAGCGCTTTTCCGCCTTGAAGACCATCTCCGGTTGTTTGATTCGCTCGCCACACCAGGGCAACGTTTTCCGGTTGATGGCAACAATAATGGTTAAGTATTGATCTCCACCGGCGTTTATATCCGCCGGGGTATTTTCTGCCTTAATTATGCGCTTTTGCGCAGGGCTGCGTTTTGCCCGAAATAACATCCACGCTCTTTAACAACGTGCCCGTTATTACCCTGAGCTCAAGGTCCTCTCTTGCCGGTATACCACACAGGTTACCGGAAGATGTCCGGAGGCTCCGTCATGGCCTGCAACACATCAGGGGAACCCGCCGGGAGGTGGGGCAGTGGCTGGAGCCGCAAATCACATTTTTTGCTCCAGCACTGGCCGGGACAGTGCAAAGTCGGAATTGTGGTGCGTTAACGTTATATCCCAACGAACAGCGTTCTATGTATCCGCGAGACAGGCCCCGGGGCGATCCGTCGGGTCTCCTGCATCCGGAGATTATTAGCCCTGCACACCCTGCAGGCGTGAACGGGCAACCCTGACGGTAATACTCCACATAGCGCTAAGTGACAAAGAGCAGTCTGTGCGGGCCCACTCCCTGGTGAGTGGGTCAGCCCGGAGTTGTTCATCCGTGATCCCAGTGACCTTTAAATCCCGCCAGATGCGGGTAAATTTTTGGAGGAAACATGAAACTTTCATCTGTAAAACGTGAAGCACTGCGCATGCAGTTTGGTGGATGCTGTGCCTTCTGCGGCAGTGAGTTGCCGGTGAGAGGCTGGCATGCCGAGTTTATCGGCGAAGATTTTGTCGTGGGTGGGGTCGTTGCAGCCTGTACGGATTGCAGGATCTCAAAAGGCAATGCCACGCCTGAAGCGTTCCGTGCGCTTCTTGCAGGCCAGGTAGAACGGGCAAAGCGGCACAGTGCGAATTTTCGCACGGCGCTACGCTTCGGTCTGGTGTGCTCCGTGAAAACCCCGGTCAGATTCTGGTTCGAACGTTATCCCGCTGAACTGATGCAGGTGGCTCATCATTCCTGATGTCGCAACCCGTGCCATTTCCTCTGACAGCCTCTTTCTGACACACCCTCATTACCGTTGAATGACACAGCATCCGCTGCCCGTCATTGCATTACTCACTCTGTTCCTCTGACAGTTATCGGGTTTTCCAGCGACTGACGTGCATTTCTTCAGCCTTTTCCAGCCAGGTCTGCATCCTGACAGAGGCGCGTGGTACACATTGCTGTTTTTCACCCCGGAGTTTCCTTTATGTCATTTACCGAACGGGCAGGGGTCTTTCCACTCCTGCTGTTGACTGGCTGCGCGCAGCAGGCGGTCGTCACCGGGCCACCTTCTGGCGGGGTGGTGGACAGTATGCTGTCGCGCAGTGCTGCGGATATCAGCGAGATGCAGTACCGGCTTCATCAGAGTGGCCCTTCAGCGCAGCGGCCTGTTTCCCCCTCAGCAAAACCAGCGGGTCAGCCACTGCTGTTGAAAACGTCAGGTTTGCCCGCTAAAAAGTTTGCGCCTGTCGTGCCCGCAACGGCTGCCGGCAACGGTCCTGCCAGTGGGTTTATTAAAACGGGAGGTGCAGAACCAACAATGCGTGGGGCACTGCGCAAAATAATTCCATCGGGTCAGACCGTCATATTTGATAAAGCCGTGTCACCCGATACGCCGGAGCTGTGGCGATGGACAGGGAACGATCGCTGGCCGTTTGTCGTTGAGAAGATGCTGACACCGCACGGCCTGAAAGCCACGGTGAACCCGAAAGCAAACACTGTCACGGTTGAGCCGCTGCAGGCGACTAAACCACTGCTCGCGTCACCAACATCAATCTCGCCACCCGTACCGGCTAATCGGCCAGATAAACCCGGTGCCGCATTCGGCACTAAGCCGACTGCAACGCCTGCTCCCGGGCGCAATCCCTTCCGCGGTGATGCTGTGAGTCAAATGCCGCCGACCGCCGCGTCGTCTGCGCTCGTGCCTGTTAAATCCGTTATTCCGCCGGTTGTTGTGCCGGTGCGTCACTGGCGAATCGAACAGGGTAATACCGTCAAGGACTGGCTGTACAGCCAGGCGGCAGCTGAAGCCTGTACCGTGCCGGGTATCAAAAACTGGACCGTGGCCTGGATGACACCGGTTAACTATCGCGTTGACGCCTCGCTGGTCTTTGAGGGTGATTTCCGCACGATGCTTAACCGCCTCTTTACTCTGTACGGCGGGGCAAAAGTACCGCTCTATGCCGGCGTGCGCTCCGCGCAGTGTGTCGTCTCCGTCGATGATAAGGAGGTCCAGTAATGTTTATGTACTGGTTACTTATCCTGTTTGCGGGTTTGTTTATTGGCGGCAGCTCGCCTGAACAGCGTGCAGTTGAACAGGCCGGGGTGTTGCAGGATCAGACTCAAACTCTGCAGGCCACCCAGATGGTGCGCTACATGAATCGCATCAATGACTGGCGTTACCAGAATCCGTCTGTCGATAACGTCAGCGTCACGGATGCGCAGCTTGCGGCCTGGATCCCGGTCACGGGCTTAAGCAATCTCATTTCAGGCGGGCGCACCTGGGTCTGGCGTACCAGCCAGCCCGGTCTTATGGCGGCACTTCTTGTCCAGACACGCCAGTCTGCACTGGTAGGGCAGGTGACGTCCCGTCGTCTGCTGGACAGTTCGGGTGCCGATATGCAATTCACCGTCCCGGCCGCCATTCCCAATGGCAGCGTGGTGTGGGTCAACTGATTTTCCTTATCTGACAGGACACAGCAATGAACAAACTTCACCGGCTTACGCTGGCGGCACTGGTCTGCCTGCTCGCCAACAGCTGCAGCACGCTTGAGCGCGTGGATGCGACCGAAAAGCGGGCGGCGACCGCAGAGGCCCAGGCCGACCTGCATCAGCGGGCATTACAGAGCGGGCAGGTCGTTCGGGATCTTACTTCACAATGGATAAACCCCGTCCCTCTGAGCGGCCTGCCCGGGCAGCGCCCGGAATTGCCCCCCTGTTCCGTAAAAATAAACCGGCCCGGTAACGTTTCACTGTCCTATGTGAGTGCGTTTGTGACTGACCAGTGCCGCATCCCCGTGATCATCACCCCGGATGCGCAGGCGATGATGGCCGGTGGCAGTGATGGCGGTGGCAAGACTGAAAAAATGAGTGGTCCACTGCCGGCACCGGATGCCAGCGGCATGGTTCCACTGGCGTCGATGGGGCAGGGCAGCAGCCGACCGGCTATCGTGCCACAGTCCGACGGTGCCCTGAGAGGGGTCACCTGGAATGGTTCACTGAGTGGGCTGCTGGATAACGTCACGACGCGCCTTGGCCTGTCATGGCGCTACGAGTACGGGCACATCGCCATCTTCTGGCTCGATACGCGTACGTTTGCCATCAACTTCATGGACAGTGATGCGAGCTTTGAGTCGAAAACGGTCAGCGGCACGACGTCGACGAGTGGCGCCAGCGGGGGCAGCAGCACCGGAAGCAGTAACGGTGAAAACAGCACCATCCAGACCACGACAGCCACCATCAAGTCCAGCATCTTCAAGGATGTAGAGAACACGGTTAAGTCGATGCTGACGCCGGGTTCCGGGCGTTCTAATCTCTCGGCAGGCGTCCTGACAGTGACGGACACGCCGCGCGTGCTGGATGCCATTGGCCGCTATATTGACGATCGCAACCGTGAACTTAACCGTCAGGTGATGGTGTCGGTAAAAATCTACAGTGTGGAGAACCGGCATCAGAACCAGCTGGGCATTGACTGGAATGCGGTGCTCAACACCGGCAGCGTAGGGTTGTCGCTGACAAGTCCGTTTACCGGAGCTTCAGCGGATGCACTGAGTGGCGGGGTGGCCATCCTCGATGGCAAAGGTGACGGGACAAAAGCCTTCCTGAAAGCCCTTGATGAGCAGGCCAGACTGAGCGTTGTGACCTCCGCGTCGGCGCTGACGACCAATCTGTCCGCCGTGCCCGTGCAGAATGCTATTCAGCAGGACTACGTGCCGAACGTCAGTACAACCCAGACGGCCAACGTCGGGACCAGCACCTCCATTAACACCGCGACTATCACCACCGGTTTTAACATGACGGCGCTGCCGCTGCTGTTCCCGGATTCGGCGCGAATGCAGCTGGAGTTTTCCATCAGCATGTCCGACGACTCCACGTTCTCGGAATTTACCACGGGTGATCAGACTGCCCAGTTACGCAGAACCCCCATCAAAACCACCACCCAGCGCGTCATCATGCGTTCCGGTCAGACGTTGATCCTCAGCGGTTATGAGCAACTGAGTGACTCGTCCAATCGCCAGGGAACGGGAAGTTATCACTTCTTTGGCCTGGGAGGCGGAGCGCGCGGCGATGACAGTCGTCGTATGTTCATCATCCTCGTGACGCCAGTAGTTCTGGGTTAAGGAGACTTTATGACGTCTGAACAGACGCCGCTGACCGCCATCAGCGTTGTCCCGTCAGGAAATGATGTGCTCATCGCCGGTCTGCACTGGCAATGGGAGCCTGCCCGCGGGCGACGCCGGATGCGCATTGAGGCACGCGATCAACTGGCAAGCCACTGGCTGGCACTGCCGGCAGGAACCGCAGATGAGCCTGCCTCCTGGCTGGGATGCCTTGCTGACGATGTACCGGACTTTCCGAAAGGTAAGCGTCCTGCATCCCTGACTGCAGCATTGCTCGCGAATGTTCCTCCCGACTGCTGGGGCGTGTTCCTGCTTCCGGACGGGCAGTGGTGGTTTATGGCGATGACCGGTGGTCATCCCTCGCCGTACGGTGATGTGGTCGGGGATGCGGCCGCCGTGAAGCGTGCCACCGAACGTTTTCGTTCAACGGTACCGGCTCCGGCCTCAGGCTGGACAGTGTTTGACCCGGATAAGCTACTGGACGACGTGGATGCCCAACGATCCCCACTGAGTGCGTTGCTGCCGGCTGTTGTGCCAGCGAGTGCCAGACTGCACAAAACTGACAGTCGAACCGCTCAGCACCTGACGCTCGCCGTCGTGGTTCTGGTGCTCGGTGCATGGGGCGGGAATTACTGGCTGGAGCTGAAGCAGAAAGCGGCGCATGACGCCTGGGTGCAGACAGAGCTCGTCCGGGCGCGCCAGGCCGCTGAGCAGAAGACGGCAAGCCTCAGTCGCCCCTGGGGTGGGCAACCCGACTTCTCCGGCATGATAACCGCCTGCGTTCACCAGTGGCGCAAATCGTACCTTTCCATTGCGGGCGCAAGGATCCGCGAGCAGACCTGCGGCGTTTCCGGAAAGCTCACTCTGCACTATCAGCTGCAGGACGGCGTGACGGTAAGTGACTTTGCCGCCCGTCTCCTGGCGCTGTACGGACCTGATGTGCAGGCTACCTTCAACATGCCAGGCCCTTCGGATGATGCGTCATTTACCTTGCCGGTACCTTTCACCGCGGCACCAGCGGAGGCGTTACTGCCGGGCGATGAGCAATTACGACGCATGACCAGCTACGCGCAGCGCCTGCGGGCAAATCTGCGTTTCTCCGAACCTGAAGTGTTGACGCAGACCGTCGGTCAGGAACATGTCCCGCTGCCGTGGCGACGCTACAGCTTCACTTTCATTACTGATATTCCGCCGGACCGGCTGTTTGACGCGCTGCGTTTCCCTGGTAACGGGCTGCGGCTCAAATCCCTGAAGACTGAGCAGCGCAGCAGCCGGCTGACTTACACCCTGGAAGGAATGCTCTATGCAGAGAATTAAGTGGCGTTACCTGTTGCCAGCCGTATTGCTGTCAAGCGCTCCGGGCTTTGCGGGGACGGAACTCCCTCCTGCACCGCCCGGGAATATCCCTGAGCCTGCCGCGACTGTACCGGTTCAGGCCGCGTCATCGGGAAACAGTGATAACAGTTACGGGCGGCTTGAAGACATTCAGGCAAAAACCATGCTCTACGAAGCACAACTGGCCCAGGCCAAGGCGCTCAACGAGCTGCAGAAAAACGGCTATGACGCAGTGCTTGGCGCACCGTTTAATCCTCAGCCCGCAGCACAGGCGAAGGACAGTGCTGATGCGCGCCCGGCGGAAGAAAGCAAAGCACTTCCGCAGATTGTGGAAATCTCCGGTGGTCAGCAGCTTTCCGCAACACTGGTGCTGGACAGCGGCAACCAGGTACGCGTTCAGGCAGGAAGTCGCATCCCAGGCACCGCGTGGACGGTGGCCCGAATATCATTCGGTGAGGTCACCGTCAGCAGTGCTGCTGGCGGTCTGGTTTCACTGGCCTTTGCGGGGTAATGCTTATGGAGTTCAGCGAACACACCACGAACTGGCTGTTTCTGGACGACAGTAACCCTGGTCAGGGTCGTCTGTATGTGTCCACGGAGCACCGCGCCAGCCCCGCGGTGCAGTCGGAAATCGCCCGCGCGCTGCGTCTGCGTCCTGCACTTGACCTGTCTCCGGTGCATCTGAGTGAGCTGCGCCGTCTGCAGATAGGGAAAGCGGGCAAGGCAACCGGCAATGGCTCCTGGTCTCCGGAGCAGAAAAAAGTGGTCGAGTTTATGCGCCGGGCAGGGGAAGCCCACGCTTCGGACATTCACATTCTTATCGGAGCCGAAGCCATTACGGCTGTGGTGTTCCGCATTCATGGTGATCTTGAGCTTCAGTCTGAGCTGAGCGTGGAGGAGGGGATGTCTCTCGCCTCAACCATTGTGATGTCGATGTGCGATGTTGCCCCACAGCAGTTCAGCGAAACTGATGAGCAAGATGGTCGACTGCGCAATGAGTTTGTGAAGGCCCTCAATCTCTACGCGGCGCGTTACTCCGCAGTGCCAACAGAATCGGGCCTTTATGTTGTGCTTCGGGTGATCCGCGATGAAAGCAGCGATATCCCCTCGATGGATGTACTGGGTTATCTCCCGGAACAGCAGAAGCTTATCCGCCGAATGTTGCAACGTCCGGAAGGCATTGTGATAACCGCCGGACCAACGGGCTCAGGCAAAAGCACCACCATGCGTACCTTCTGTCAGATGTATCTGGAGCTGACCCGCGGCCGCCGACGACTGGTTACCGTTGAAGACCCGGTTGAAGGCAAGGTGCACGGTGCCGTTCAGACCACAATCCTCGCTGACCGTAACGATCCGGACTCGGTCACCCGTGCCTGGCAGCGTCGCCTGTCGGCGTTTAAGCGTCTTGATCCGGACGCCGAGGTTGTCGGTGAAATTCGCGACGGCTGGTCTGCCCGTGCCTGTATCAGTGAAGGTAAGAGCGGCAGCCTTGTACTGACGACCCTGCATGCGAACGACGCGACAGGCATCATCGACCGCCTGACCGATACGCTGGATATCGCGCCGGGGATGGTGATGGATCCACAGGTGGTGATTGGTCTCATTGCCCAGCGCCTGGTTCAGACGCTGTGTCCATCCTGCAAAAAGCGCTGGCAGGACGTCCGTGAGGGGCTGAGTCAGGACGATCGTGAGCTTGTGGAACAGTACTGCGACACCCGAACCGTGGCGTTTCGTCACCACGACGGGTGCGAGAAATGCTGGCGCGGTGTGACAGGCCGCAAGGTGATTGCGGAAGTCATCCGACCCGATGCCCTGTTTATGCAGCTTTATCGGGAGCAGGGCAAGCTTGCGGCGCGCAGTTACTGGGTTCATCACATGGGGGGCATTACCCGCGGGGCGCACCTGAAGCGTTATATCGCTGCCGGTGAGGTTGACCCGATTGATGCTGACAAGCTCAGCCCGCTCGATGAAGACAGCCTGAACCTGCTGCCGCCAGACGCGCTTAACCTGAACACTTGCGGAGTCATTCATGGCTGACAAATTCCTGAAGTTGCGTGGAAAGCTTAAGGGCACGCTTGCGAAAGGGAGTGCCCGGTCAGAAGGTCTGGGGCGCTGGATAGGGCAAAAAACCTTCAGTACCAATGACCGCATGACGCTGTATGAAGATCTCGCCTTTTTGCTGGAAAACAACCAGAAAACGGAGGATGCGATTGCAGGGATGCAGCGTACCCGATACCGGAAGAACGATCCCGTATTGCTGTGCCTCAACGATGTCCGTCATGCACTGACGCGCGGGCGAGGACTGGATGCCGGGCTTGCCGGTTGGGTTCCTCCTCAGGAAGCCACCATCCTGCGAGCAGGGCGCGTGGCCAAAGATTTGCGGGGGGCTTTGCTCCGGGCCATTGATGTGGTGAAAGGCATCGGGGAGATGAAAACCACGGCGCTGGTCAACCTTTCGTATCCCCTGATGTTGTTGGGCGGCACCTTTTACATGATGAAGATGGTGAGCGAACGCTTCCTGCCACGACTTGAGCAGCTCAGCCCGGCAGAGACCTGGACAGGCTGGATGTGGTGGCTCGGGGCGATCACGCATTTCTTTGTGGACAACCGGTATGTCCTGGGGGCGGGTCTTGCTGCTTTCTTCGTGTGGGTTGTCTGGTCGCTTCCCCGGCTGACCGGCACGGTGCGCAGACGTGCGCTTGACCATCTGTTCCCCTGGAGCCTGTACCGCGAAGTGCAGGGTGTTTCCTTTTTACTGAACCTGAGCGCTTTGCTCCGGGCGAATCTGAGGACTGAGGAGGCGCTGGATATGCTCAGTCGCCACGCGCCCCCCTGGCTCTATGAACGGCTCACTGCCACCCGTCGTCAGGTCTCCCGCGGTAAACATCTGGGGCAGGCCCTTGCTGACAGTGGTTATGCCTTTCCCTCTCGTGAGGCCATTGACCGGCTGATGCTGCTGACTGCGGGGCCGGGTGGGGAAGACAACATCGAAAACTTTGCGCGTATGTGGCTGAAAAAGTCCATCGGGCGCATCAAACGTGTCTGCCAGGTATTCCAGCTGGTCGGCATGCTGGCAACCGCCGGCTATCTCCTGCTCACGTTTCTCGCTACTCAGGATCTGAGCGCAATCATCGGCAACCGTTGAATTTCACTACTGCGAGGTCTTTACCCATGTCATACCTGTTCCGAAAATCCGCTGTACACAGGGGGGCACTTACCCTGCCTGAGGCCATCATTGTCAGTGCGGTGGCAATGGTCATTATCGTTGCGGTTTACGCCTCTGGCGGCGGGTTGTTTAAAAGCGCTGACTATTCAGAGGAAATGTCGAACTCCAGTGAGATCATGACCAATACCCGCGGCATGCTGAAGACCGGCGGGGTCTATAACTTCAGTTCCGCGGCCACCATGACCGGTGCTCTGGTGCAGTTCGGTGGCGCGCCCGGCAGTATGGCCGTTGTCGGTACCAAGTCTTCCGGCAGCGCTTCGCTGAACAACCGCTGGGGGGGAAGCGTTACCGTGCAACCCGTTAACTCCGGCGGTGGCCAGAAAACAGCGTTTTCCCTGACCTACACCCAGGTGCCGCAAGAAGCCTGCGCGCAGATGTCGCAGAAGCTGAGCGGGGCTAATAACGTGGCGTCAACGAGCATTAATGGCAGCACCACCAACGGTGCTGTCGACAGCTCTGTCGCCAGTGCGCAGTGCACTGCAGACAATGGCTCTACCGGAACCAATACCCTGGTCTTTACCAGCAACACTTGATGGGAGGGCCGGGGGAAACCCCGGTCAGGATTGCGATGGCGATGAGTATGCGTCTGGGGAAGGTCCCGCAGGGCGTTGTCCCCTTATCCGTTATTCTGCTGGCCGTTATCGGTGTCGGAATATACCAGTACCGGGAAGCTGTACCCGCTGATGTGGGCTGTCAGTATCGGGTGGTGACACTGAACGGCGCGCCTTACGAAGCCATTGATGATGATGGCGAACTGATTGGCGTGTTTGATCGCAAGCCGGACGGAGCCGTCTGGTTACGGGGCATCGATACTTCAGTGGAAGATGCCAGTGAATGCCTGAAGAAAAAAGGGTTCACAACCTCCTTGCTGGATTTCATTTCCCCGCGTTGATGTTCCCGGCGCGTTCCTTTCTTGCCTCACGGTAACTCATGATGAACAGGATCCAATACTGGCTGCTTGCTGCTGGCGTACTGCTCTGTGCGCCGCTAACCGCACAGGCCTGGTGCTTTAACGAGGCGGGTGAGCGTTATCACGTTGATCCACAGCTGCTGCGCTCAATCAGCAAAGTAGAAAGCGGATTCAATGCCGGGGCCATCGGTTACAACCGTAATAAAAAAGGGCAGGTCACCAGTCGTGACTTCGGGCTGATGCAGATCAACTCCACGCACGTGCCGAAACTGAGGGCGATGGGCGTGCTGCAGAGTGAACAGGATCTGCTGACCCGGCCCTGTCTCAACGTCATGGTCGGTGCCTGGATCCTGGCAAGCCACCTGCAAGTGTGCGGTGTCACCTGGGAGTGTCTCGGCAGCTATAACGCCGGTTTTGCCGATGATAACACTGTCCGTCGCATGATTTATGCCCGCAAGGTTTATGCCGACTACATGGCGCGTCGCTGACATTTTCCCGGAAAATTTCATGATTCTATTAACTGAAGTCACTGAAGCCGGGTGGTGGCTGGCTGCCTGCGCCGGGTTCTTTACGCTGCAGGTCTTTATGGCCAGTCGTTTTCTGCACGGGCATGGCGGCCCACCGCTTACATGGCTCCACATTTTGCCGGTTGCACTGATATTCCTGTGCACTGTCGGCTGGCTGATTACGCTCCCGGTCATGCTTCCACAAACCGCCGCATGGCGCGCGATTGCGCTGCTTATCCTGGCCGTTCCGCTGACGCTGACTGACCTGCGCTGCCAGTGGTTACCCATGCGGTATACCGTGATGTTCTGGCTTGGGGGGCTTGCCGCCGCAGCGCTGCCGGGTTCTGTACAGCCGTTTCTTACCGCATTACTGACCAGTTTCGGTTCATTTGGCCTGTCTGCAGGCGTTCGCTGGCTCGCGAATTTGCATAATGGCGATGAACGCATTGGTCTTGGTGATGTGTACCTGATGGCTGGCTTGTGCGCCTGGTTGCCCTGGCGGATCGCGTGTTATGCCGCGGCCGGCGGATTGCTGCTTTGCTGCTTCTGTGCGCTGCTGACCCGGCAGCCTTCAAAACCTTTTGCCCCTGCACTGTTCAGCTATCTGTGCGGGGTGTGCATCTTCTTTCCCCAATACATGGCGGGAGTGCTCTGATGAATATATTCAAACGTACACAACGACCGGTGCATCGCGGAAATATGCTGCTGCAGGCCGGTATTGCGCTGGCCATCGTGCTGTATCTGGCACCCGGAGCCATTGACGGCTATGCCAACCGGCAACAGGAACAGGTCTGGACCGGCACAGCCTCACATCTGAGCTTCGTGGCTCAGGCCGGCAAACGCTACGTCCGGGATAATCGGGATACGTTACTGACAAAGGTGGCCAGTGGGCCAGTGATTGTCACCGGCGCTTCACTGCGAACGGCCGGCTACCTGCCTGCTGGTTTTTCGCTGAGCAACGACAGTGGGCAAACCTACCAGCTCGCCGTCGCTAAAGACCCGGCTCAGGCTGGTCAACTGGTCGCTTTTGTGCTGACCACGGGGGGGAGTGACATTCCGTTTAAAGGCCTGCGACAGATTGCAGCCGAAACTGACGGAATGGGCGGCTATGTGTGGCCTGCGAACACTGCAACGGGTGCTGATGGTGGCTGGCAGGCGAAACTGGGCGATTATGGTCTGAGTGGGCAGCAAGGTCGTCTGGCTGCTTTTCTTTCTGCGGATGCGTTGGGTACAGATAGTGACGGAAGCGACCGTTTATACCGCTATCAGGTGAACGGCAAGCCCGACCTGAACCGGATGCATACTGCCATCGATATGAATGGCAACAACCTCAACAACGGCGGCGCAGTGAACGCAGCGACGGGGTCATTCACGGGGCAGGTCTCAGCCGGGACGAACGTAACGGCTGGCGGGAACGTGACCGCGACCGGTAACATCACGGCCAACGGAAGTATCACCGCAAACAATGCCATTACTGCAAATAATGATATCCGAAGCAATAACGGCTGGGTCATTACGCAGGGAAGCAAAGGGTGGATGAATGAAACCTACGGCGGTGGATTCTACATGTCAGACAGCCATTGGGTGCGCTCTGTTAATAACAAGGGGATCTACACCGGTGGTCAGGTACGCGGTGGCAGTGTTCGCTCGGATTCTGATGTTTCGGCAGGTGGGGTATTGACCCTGGATCAGGTCAACACAGCGGGCGCATCTTGTTCAGTAACCGGCGCGATAAGCCGCGATGCGTCTGGCTCGATACTTTCCTGTCAATCCGGTGCGTGGGCAGCAGCAGGTGGAAAGCCAAAATTTACCCAATTTAGCTACACTAACTACGCGCAAAGCTTCAGTTACTACAACATCGGGAACCACGATTTTTGCACATCTCAGTACGGTAATGAGAACGATCGTGACGATTCATGGCGCGGTGTTCAGCCGGTTGGCGACGGAACATGGCAGATAGCAGTAAAGGATGGATCCGAGACCGCTATGTGCATGGATTGGTAACTGTTAATTTAATGACAGCAAGTGATGACATACGCAGATTCGTTGTCTTGATGACCGTTAAATTTTAAACCAGCGGCATACCATCCTTCAGGGCATCGATATTCAGTAAAGTCACGACCAGTCCAGTTTCCAACTTGAGTACATTGGTCTTGTTTGAGTGTTGCGCCCCCCTTGGACCACGTACCGGACTGACAGTTAGACATCAGGACAGAAATCAGGCAATCATTTGCAAGCACAGGGGGCAGGCGTTATTAGTCAGTTTAAGCAACTAACCCAACAGGTTTGTGTGCTGCTACCGTTATAGCCGACCATGTTTAAAAACCACGAAGAACCTGACGGATAAATGTGGCATGCTCCATTATCCCCTGCGCTCATGATGCCGGAAATTAGGCAGTATTTATGCGCCCCAGGGATTGGATAAATAACGCCGCCCGTTGATTTGGTTTCATAGCTTCCCATGTCAACATACTGCCCACTGTCAGCACCTTTCCACGCACCGGATTGACAGGGATGTTTTGTGCTATCTTCTCCCCCTTTTTTTGGGGGGAGGATGGCGATCAGACAACGTATAAGAAAAATGGCCTTATCAAAGGCGCTGGATAAGTATTACCGGGTTATGTCGGTACACAAGCGTGGCCATCTTCAGGAGTTCTATCGGATTAACGTTCTGAAGCGTTCGGTGCTCGCAGATAAACCTATGGACGAAATCACCTCAGTGGATATCGCAAACTACCGCGATTCTCGGCTGGGTGCATCAGTGAGCGCACAGGCAGGGCGGTGAGTGCTAACACTGTCAGACTTGAAATGGCTCTTTTGTCAGCGCTTTACAATCTTGCCCGAATAGAGTGGGGAACCTGCACTCACAATCCTGTCGAACACGTCAGAAAGCCACAAGTTTCCTCCGGGCGAACCCGTCGCCTGACGTCTGTAGAGGAGCGGTGTATTGGCCGCGCGTTGCGTGCCAGGAATGACGAACTGGCGGCCATTTTCACGTTAGCGATTGAAACAGCAATGCGTCAGGGGGAGATCCTGTCTCTACGCTGGGAACATGTTGATTTGCACCTTGGCATCGCTCACCTGCCATTGACTAAAAACGGAACATCGCGGGATGTTCCACTCTCATTTAAAGCCCGTCAGGCGTTACGCGACTTTGCAGGCCCACTTTCCGGGCCTGTGTTTAATTATACGTCTAGCGGCTTTAAGAGTGCCTGGAGAGGCATCGTGCTGGCTCTGGGAATTGAAGATCTTCACTTCCACGATCTTAGGCACGAAGCAGTCAGCCGCCTGTTTGAATTGGGCACGCTTAACGTGATGGAGGTTGCTGCTATTTCAGGGCATAAAAGCCTGAATATGCTAAAGCGATACACACACCTTCGCGCCACCCAGTTGGTCAGCAAACTTGATGCCCGTCGCCGGCAGGCAAAGAAGCTGGCCGCGATGTTCATACCTTATCCTGCTGAGTTTTGTGAAAATGACGGAACCGTTGCAGTCCGGTTTGCCGATCTCGAACATCTTACTGTTCCAGCCACAACCCGGGAGGAGGCGCTCAGGAATGCTTCAGAGGATTTGCTCAGAATACAGGCCCGCGCGGTATGTGCCGGAAAACGGCTTCCCCCGCCAGGTCCAGTTATGGTCAATGACAGCCGACGGTTCCTGATTAGACCGCTCTGATAGCGAACTAATACAGGCCGATCTTCTCTTATGCGCTGCCTCCACGAGGTTGTGCAGGGTTTCTCTTGCGCGTAACAGGCGCCAGCAGAGTATCCACGCCATTTTTTATTCCTGATCACCACCTTCCGAATTTAGACAACCTCCCCCGGAGACATCATGAAATTTTTCCTCACTGCTACCTGTGTGGCGGCTGCGCTGCTGTCCGGATGCCAGACAGTACCTGTCACTCAATCCGAACGGGTGCCTGCGGCGGTTCAGCCACATGTTGTGACTCCCCGATCTGCACTGCAGCTGCAACAGCTTTGGCTCGAAGGGAATCTGGACACAGCGACGTCTCTGCCTGTCGCAGTTATCCGTGCTGGTAGTGATCGTGTGACGCTCAGCTGGAATGGTGACGCAGTCGAACTGCTGACCGGGCTGGCGCGAGCACGTGGCCAGACGTTCAGCTACGCTGGCGTCCGCTTACCCTTGCCAGTAGACATTGATGTGCAGGGCATAACGTATTCAAACCTGCTGCGCATCATTGAAATGCAGACGGCGTGGCGAGCGACCCTCGTAACGTACCCTGGCCAGATGGTGCTGCAGTTTATGACGTCCATTCCGGCACAACAGGCATATCACATAAAGAGGGGGAAACGATGACAGCCCGCTTTTTCATCTTGCTGCTGCCCATGATACTCGCGGGTTGCGCGGGATTCCCTGTGTCAAAGGCAGTCCCCCCACCAGGCCCCGGCGGTGCACCACCGCCGGGACCTGAAGCCTATATGTCACCGCAAAAACGCGATACTGCTGATGTATCAGACAACCGCTGTCAAATGCTCACGGAGGGAGGGCGTACAACCGGTTTTCGTGGCGGTAAGGCACAGCGTGCCTGGGAACTTCGACGTGATCTGGAGGCGCGTGCTAAGCAGCTCGATACCACCTATGACTTCCGTCCGCTCATCAGCACCCGAGGCTGGTTGCCGCCCGTTATTACCGAAGCGGTAGACGTGGCGCATGTCACTTCTGACCAGATTCGAACCGCAAGCCACGTCTACGAAATCATCCAGCCAGAGCGTTTCGTCAGTAATCCACCGACCTGGCGCAGCTGGCTGATGGCCGGGCTCAGCACAGTACCTCCGGATGAACCGGAAGGTGGCCTTATCCCCGAAAACAGCGTTCAGCGCGATATCTGGCAGGCGGCGGTAAACGAGGGATGGGCGGAAGGGCGACAGAGTGCAGATGAAACGCTGGAAGCGAATGTGAACCGTCTTACCCGGGATTACAACGGGATGCTGCAGTACATGTTGCTGCGTCGCCAGAACCTGATTACCGCACCGGTAGTCACAGAAAACCAGCAAACCGTGACGGGTGACAGCAACAAACTCACTACGGGTGATCGTGAACGTCGGCTTGAATCCCGCGCAGGGTTCGTCACCGACAAAAAGAACTGGAAACCCGTTATCAATACGGAGAAACGCTGATGTTAGCTCAGGAATTAGCTCTTTACGATTTTGGCGGAGGGCTGGATGCCGACTCGCTTCGTGGAATGTTTGTCTGGGCCGCCCGCAACAATGTGAGCGACATCCATCTGCAGGGGGATAACCATTTTGTTGTCGGTCGCTATGGCAGGCTCTTACGAGCCAGCCCATTTTCAGTTGCTGATGACACGCTGGCCAAGCTCATGGATGACATTTTCTCGCCGGAGCTGCGCCCGCAGGTGCGCGGTGGGAAGTCTGTCGATCGCGCGATACAGCTGGACGGGGATGCGAGCGGTCGCTGGGGATTGAACCGCGGAGAACGTATCCGCTTTCGCGTGAACCTGCTGCAGGGTACGGCGGGTCGACAAAAAACCATTGGCTGGACGCTGCGGGTGATCCCGTCAGATATCCCGCCTTTGGGGGGCATGCGCCTCGAACCTGCGCTGATGGAGAACATTTTACCTGCGAAAGGGCTGGCATTGTGGGGCGGTATTACCGGCTCAGGCAAAAGTACTGCGCTGGCCTCAACCTACCGCTACTGTCTCGATACTGACCCTGACAGGAAGGTGACGACGAAAGAAGATCCCATCGAGTTTATCCTGGGGCGCCCCGGCGACATTCTGCCGCCACTCCAGTCGCAGGTGGGGGAAGATATCCCTGATTTTGCCACGGGGATCCGTGCTGACCTGCGTCGTGCGCCATCGGTGATTGGCGTCGGTGAGATGCGTGACCGCGAAACCATTGATGCCGGTATTCGTGCCGGGCAACTGGGCCATCTGTGCCTGTCCACGACGCACATCGATTCTCCCGGTGAAGTGTTTTCCCGTCTGATCAATGAGTTTCCCTACGAAAGCCGTGATGCCATGGCATGGGCACTTCTGGGCGTTCTGCAGTATGTCGTGGTGCAGACGCTCCTGCGTACCACTGACGGCAAACGGGTTGCGGTTCGTGAATACATCATCATCGACTACTACCTGCGAGAAAAACTGGGTGGCCTGCCGTGGTCCCAGTGGGGTGGACATATCAATACCCTCATCCGGCTGGAAAAGCGCCGCATCGTTGATCAGGCCTGGCATCTGTTCCGGGAGGGGCATATCGCTGCGAATGAGCTCAATGTAGTGATGTCACCGCGGCAGCGACGGGAATTAGAGGAGGGCACGGCATGAGTCAGGATAAAAATGCGGGCTATCCGCCCGGGTTCTGGCGAGATGCCGGGCGACGACTCGATGTCTGGGGGATCCCTGGCTGGTTGTTTCTCCTTTATCTCTTCTGGTTCCGCTTTCCCGCGATGGACACGCTCTACATCGTCACGGTGGTCATCGCCATTTTTCGCCTGATGCAAATGTTCGGCTGGGGTGCTGGCGAACTCGCCACGCGTGCTGCCCGCCTTGCCCGCGGTAAAAGACTCAGCGGTCGCCCGTGGTGGTATCGGCGTTTTACTGACGGCGAATAACCGTCCCTGACCTGGTGAATACAGGAGGTTATATGCATACAGCTGACTACCCGGTATGGCTCGCCATTCTGCCGGAACAGCGCGATGAGGCGCGGGCAGCTGTTGGAAAACATCCCGACGGACGCAGCGCTATTACGTGGAGCAAAGAAGACCAGCTGTGGTTTGCCAGACCTGGTGCTGATCTTAGCCGCGTGCAGGCCTGGATGCCCGACCGGACAATCCGAAGTCCGGGAGGCGGTGACCCGCAGTCCGAGTTTTTTGACGAGCTGACCCGTGCCGGTTTGGTACTGGATGGCCTGCCTGTCATGGACGGGAAGCGCCATCGTGTGCCGGTCGTTGAAGGAAAAAAAGGAAACCAGGATGGTGTCTATCGCGGTTTCCTTGATGGGATTAAACCTGCAGGGTGGTACATCAACTATCACCGGGCCGAGAACGACCGGGATATCATCCGATGGAAAGCCAGTGGTCGCGAAGGTGAAGCAGACCCGATTGTACGGGTTCATATCCGCGCGATCATGCGCCAGGCGAAAGACGATTTTGAGCGTGAACAGGCAGCCCTGTATGCCCGGCAGTCAGCAAGCGCAAAAGCACTGCACGCCAGGTTGCCAGCAGCAGATCCTGACCATGGTTACCTTACACGTAAGGGCGTGACCGCTTCCGCTGATGTCCGCCAGACACGCAATGGGGCGCTGGTCGTCCCGTTTTATGATGTCGATGGCGAGTTCCGGACCCTGCAGTACATCCCTCCCGATGGGGAGAAGTATCTGTTCAAGGATGCTCCGAAAGCCGGTCACTTCCGTGTTGAGGGTGGTGAGTTGCGAAACGGCAACCCCATCCTTTATGCAGAGGGATACGCCACAGCACGAAGCCTGCATATGGTGACCCACCAGTCAGTGGTGATGACCATTGATGCCGGCAATATGATGGCGGTGGCTGCAGTACTGAAAGCCCGCTACCCCGACAGCCCACATCTCTTTATGGCGGATGTTGATCATGCCAAAGAGATAAACAAAGGGGTTCTTGCTGCATCCCGCGCAGCAGAAATGACGGGTGGTACCGCGATTTTGCCTGATCTGACCCCCTCAGAAATCGAACAAGGTTTTACCGACTTTAACGACCTGCATCAGTCACGCGGCATCGAGCGCCTGCGCGATACGCTGCTTCCCGAAATAGCCCGGGCCCTCGAAGGGCTTCATGTTAAGGAACCCCCCATGGAAACACCTGACGACGTGTCGGTAGCGCCGGATAACCCTTCAGCGCCGACTTCCGATGTCTCTGCTGACATCCAGCCGCCGGTAAATTCACCGGAACCTGCCGCTCTGATTATTGCGGAACAGGCTGCTTCCGATACGCCCCGCAGTCGACCTGGATCTGCAAAGGAAAAATCGGCAGAAATTCTGTCTCTGCGAGACGAAGGCCTAAAACCTGCCCAGATTGCGGAACGGCTGGGGATTGGGCAGACCAGCGTTTACCGGATCCTTCGTGCGCAGGAATCACCTGTAGCGCAATCGCAGTCACCAGAACTACCGGTAGTCGACGCTGCGGCGACAGTCAGTACAACCGAGCCTGATGCCCCTCTCAGCCCATTTTCATCAGGCTTGCCTGGCAACAGCGATACGCAGGCCGGCGCGGAAGATATGGCCATGCGAGCAGGTGTGCTATCAGCATCGGGAATGAGTCTGGCGAGTGTTGCCGCTGAACTTAATCTGGGCGTGGGGGAGACATATCGCCTGATACAGCAGGCAAAGGACGGTACATCTTCAGAAGCAACGCGTGAGCCTGAACCTGATTTTAAATCCGCCTTCACTGATATCAGCGGGCGATTGCAGGTTTTGCTCAATGATGCTGGCAAGCTAAGCCAGGAGGAATTGCTGACGCGTCTGAGTGTCCTGATGGCAGAACGTAAGCAGCTGACAGGTGTCTGGCTGAATTCAGATGACGCCGGTGTGTCTGACGTACCCGATTCCGCCTGCCTTGCGCTGGAAAGTCAGCTCCAGGCAAGGCTGGAGGCGTCAGAACCTGAGCACGCTCCTCCCGAAACAATATCAGTGTCCCCACTGACAGCGCTCTCCGGAGAGGAGAATGCCATTCTCACCGGGCCGCGCCGGATTGCCCCATCTGATGATGCACCGGGTGATCAAAAGCGTAAACGCATCGACATGGACAAGCTTCTGAGTCGTGTTACCCATGAGACGCAACCCGACGGGAAAAGCGTCCTGTATAAGCTGGATGGTGAACCTGCGTTTTTCGACCGGGGGAACCGGCTGGTGATGGCCGAAGGTGCAAGCACGCACGATGAGAAGGTACTTGCTGCGTTGCTGACGGCCTCTGAGCATTACCATGGCCGTATTGAGTTAACGGGCAGCGATGCTTTCAAAGCGTTTGCCATCAACGTTATCGTGGCCAACAAGCTCGATGTCAGCATGAAAAATGCCAGTCAGCAGGCCGCGCTTGATGACGCGCGTCGTGCAGCAGGTCTTCCTGTCGTACCTGCGGATGCCGTGAGGGGGGAGCCGACAGTGCCGCCAGCAGCACCTGTCACTGCATCACCGGCGGAGAGCCCTGACGTGGGGAAAACCTCTGCACCTCAGGCGCCAAGTGACGCCAGGTCATTGCATCGTGACGTGACAATGTCACCCAATATAGAGGTTGCGAAGGCTCCGGTCAGACCCGAAATCCCTCCAGCGGTACATACGCCGGCAGAAAAAGCCCGTGAACCCGTTACCGGCAAGGTCACTGCCTGCGGTGAAGCACCGTTCCGCTTCGATCCTGAAGAGTCAAACAGCACCTTTATTACCCTTCGTACCCGTGAAGGGAGCCAGACATTCTGGGGGAAAGAGCTGGCAGGGCTGTTGCGTGAAACCCGACTCAAAGAAGGGCAGATGGTGACGCTGCAGTGGATGGGCGAGCAGCCCGTTACCATCAACCGACCGGTAAAGAATACTCTGGGGGAATTCACCGGACATTATGAAAAGGTCGAAACGAAGCGTAATCAGTGGTCACTGACACCGGTGCGGGGCGCACGTGTACAGACGGGCGGCGATGAAATGGTAAAACTCGCCGCTCTGGAAGTTAACCGCTATACGCAAATCCAGCATGAGGTGGTCAGTCGTCTGAGCATCGAGATGCCAGCCCCACCGAAACCTGCTGACGGTCTGTACTGGCTACGACCGGATGGTCAGGGTAGCACCACACCTGGTGATGCCCTTTCCGCAGAACGTCCGGCGCACAATGAGCGCGCGGGTACCGCAGTGATGTCGTCGTGGGCCGCTGACGGAACACCTGATCTCTATCTGGTGCAGGGGGATGGTCATTATCTCCAGGGCGTTGTCCGCCAGAACGGTGTTTATCAACATGCACTTGTCACGCTGCCAGACAGCAAAGATGCGCCAGTGATGGTGATAAACCAGCTTACGCCAGAGGGGGCTGTACCTGTTGGGAGTGGTAACGGCATTAACCGTGCGAATGGCCAGCCTGTTCCGCGTGAGCATGTCGTCATCCGATTGACTGGTGAAGAAAAGCACCGCATCGCGAAACTTGATGCCCCTGCAGAGGTGCCGCCTGCACTCCATGCCCGGCTGGGGTTTGACGAGCGTTATAAGGCAGAGGCCACATATTCAAAGGATCGGCCGGCAGCGGCACCCCAGGCAGCACCGGTCACGCCGCCGCGGCCGGCATGAAAATCGAACCTACCGGAGTTTTCACATGAATAAACCACTGACGGCCGCCATTATGGCGGCCTTTTTCTGCTGCTCATCATTGTCTGTCATCGCCGCAACCTGCCGTGCCGGGAGTGCGGCACAAGCCGGGAGTGAGGCGGGGTACAACGCGGCTAAAAAGGCTAATGATGCCTGGTCGGCACGCGAGAGCCAGACATCTGAACAGCTGCAAAACTGCCTGTCGGGTATCCGCAACATTTCCATCAGCATGCCACACCTGCCGAGCCTGCAGGACATCATCAATCAGGCGACAGAGAAGGTCTGTAACGCGGTGACCGACAAGATCAACAGCAACCTGCCGGACAATATCGATCCGTGGCAGTCGTATGGCATGTAAGGAGAGGGCATGGAAAATATTCAATCCGCAGCACCTCCGGATGAGGGAGCTGTCGCTGTTTCTGACATCCCGGCCTACGAGCATGCCGTCGCAGCGCAACATGAACGATCGCTTGGGGCTGCATTCGCCCATCGTTGTCTTGCTTTGGCGATGTGGAGCTGCGCCACGTCTACCGGGTTGATTGTCGTGGTGGCCATCCTCATCTGGATGGTCGCGCACCCGCCGATAAAGTATTTCGCTACTGAGAACGGGCGCATCACGCCGATGTATCCCACCGACAAACCCGCCTGGAGCGAAAGCGCGGTTCGTCAGTTTGGTGCGGACACGATCAGTGAGGCCTTTACCCTGGACTTTGTCCACTATCGCAACCAGATGACTTCGGTGTCTCCGCGATTCTCGGAAGAAGGGTTTATCGGTTACAACCAGGCGCTTACCGTCGGTTCAAATATCCTGGCGCTTATCCGGGATAAGCGCATGAACCTGAGCAATACCAGTGAACCCGGTGTCATCCGCAGCCGTGGGGTCATCAACGGGCGCTACACCTGGGAATTTCAGTATCCCGTCACGTTAAGCCTCCAGGGGCAGAACAGCAGTAGCCCACCGCTTCGCTACATCTTCACGCTGCGTATTCAGCAGGCGGATGTTCAGCTCAAGCCAAAAGGTCTTGAAGTTACACAGACCATCACCAACAACGCAGGGTAATAAACGCGATGAGCAACCTTCGTACGTTAGCGCTCTGGCTGGCACTGTGCGGCACAGCCGGGGCTACAACCGGAACACCTGCTGGCAATGATGGCACCTGGCGCACATCTGCCGTAGTTGCCAGTGGAACCACAAGTGATCAGGGCCAGGCAGCGGCGGGGGCCGCCAGTTCCCCGGCAGGGCCACTACCTGGACAGGCCCTGCCACCGCCATCTTCCGTGACTTATGACCAGGCGCAGGCTGCTATTGCCCCGTTAACACCGGATGAAATCCGCCGGTTACGCCAGGAGCAGGCTGAGCAGGACAAGGCGATGGCAACGCCTGGGATTACAGCGGTGCCGCGTATCAGTGCCCAGACTGTCAGCCTTCAGCCGGGAGCAAGTCTGCCACTTGTGCGTACAGCGGTTAACTGGCCTGCGACCGTGAGCTTTATCGACAGCACAGGGGCTCCCTGGAAAATCCTTGGTGAGCCTCAGAGTGGTTCGCCCGATATCGCCGTGAAATGGATGCCGGGAACTGCCTTTATGGTTATTACCGCGAAACGTGACTTTGTGAATACGCTGGTGACTGTGGGGCTGGAGGGGCTTTCTGTTCCTCTGCAAATCAGTGTGATGAGTGGCGAACCGGATACGGACAAAAAGACCTGGACGGTGGATGCGCGCCTTGATCTGCGCGTCCCACGTCGTGGTCCGGGTGCGGCGGCGGATGCTCCGTCACCCACGCGTATTGGGCTGCACGACGACATGCTGCAGGCGTTTCTTGATGGTGTACCGCCATCAGGGGCGAAGCGCCTGAAGACGACCGGAAGTGTGCCGGATACAGCGGTGTGGCAGCAGGGTGATGATTTGTATATCCGCTCCCGCGCAGACATTCGCGATGAGTTTGATACGACGTTGTCGTCTGCAGATGGCACGCATCTGTGGAAGCTGCCCGTCACGCCTCGTGTCGCATTCTCCGTAGACGGGCGTACCGAAGCCCTCAGCATTGCCCTGGAGTAAGCTATGAGCGATCAACAAAATACCGGTGCGCGCAACATTGGGTTGATGCTGACCCTGATTGCAGCAGGCGTTGTGGCAGCGGCAGGTGGTGGGTATGCGCTATGGACCTGGATGGCGGCACCTCCGCCGACACCTTCCCGCGTCGATCTTGGCCGGGTCGCCGGCACAACCCAGAATTCCGCCGTTGAACAGCAGGCCTATCGTGAGCTGCTGCGCGAAAACAATGCACGCGGTGCGCAGGATGCTGTAGCCGCGAACAAAAGTTTTATTGCCAGTATCCCGTTGCAGCAGGATATCATTAAGACCACTCCGGCTGCACCTGCACCGGTTGTGAACCGGAAACCGCAGGAAACTAGTGCTCCGCCGTCAGGTGGCCGTACGCAGGAACAGGAAAAAGCCATCGCTGAGGCAAGGCAGAAAGCGCTGGCATCACTGCTGGCGCGTATGCAGCCGCATCCTGAGGTCAGCGAATTACCTGCAGCACAGATCCTGGGCGGAAAGGAGAGTGGCTGGGGAAACTGGCGCGACTCGTTGTCGGGAGGCAGTCTGCAGCTTGCAAGTAGCCGCGGTCAGCAGGATGCGATGAACACGCCTGCGCCTCAGGAGGTGGTCGCTCCCTACTGGCGAGGTCCGGGCGAAATTTATACCGGTGTAAATTCAGATAACGGCACGACACCTGTGCTGGGACGGTTTACCACCGGGCCATATGCAGGGGCGGTGCTTAAGGCCCCTGACGGCGCAAAACTCTCCGGTGATGGCGTCATTATTCATTTCACCTCGATGTCGTTTAGCGGGCAGAACTACAAGGTGGATGCTTACGCACTGCAGGATGACACCCTCGTGGCCAATATCGCGACCGATGTGGATCATCACTACATTCGCCGTATTGTGTTGCCTTCTATCCTGAAAGGCCTTGGCGGGGCGGGTGAGCTCTATGCTCAGGCCAATACGCAGATCCTTAGCAACGGCTTTAATACCGTGACCGCACGACCTTCGATGCCTGATGGCACTGCGGTTGCCGGCGTCATTGCAGGCGATGCGGCAGGGCAGGCATCACAGGTATTAACGAATGATGCTGCCCGTTTGCCAGACCGCACCGTGTATGTGAAGAACGGTCAGGTGGTCGCCATTCAGTTCATGCGCGGCGTGTACAGCACAGACACGGAATCACCGCAGTCAACAGTTTCAACCAACACCGTAGCCCCGACAGCCCGTAATAACCCGAGTCCGACCGCTGCTGAACTGCGTGCGGATACGGATGCGCGTATCCGGGCGGCAGAACACAAAGGAGATACCCGTGAGTGAGTTTGAAACGGCATCAACAGAAAGTGCGACCGTGGCTCCGCCACCCCCGGCACCCGTCAGGAAGAAACAGAGTATTCTGACCCGTCCGTTGTTTCTCGGCCAGTCATTACCCTGGCTGGTTGGTGGTGGTGCAGTCATTATCTTTGCGGCCTGGTTCCTGTTCTGGCCTTCACCTTCTCCGGACGACGCCAGCCAGCTGGCATTCGGGCAGTCATCGGGATTACAGCCGGTCACCGCATCTGGCCCCGCGCCGCTGCAAACAGGAGGACTCAGCGTACCGGAGGGAATGCAGGGCAGCGGTAACGTTCCGGAAGATGTGGTGAAACTCATTAAAGAAGGGCATGAATTTGAAGCGGCGAACCGGGAGGCTATCACCCGACTGTCCGATACGGTGCGTGCGCAGAGTTCGGCACTTGCCACGCTGCAGAGCCGCATGGATGGTCTGGCGTCTGAAAATAGCAGGCTGGCCAACCGGATAACCGTCCTGGAAGCCCGTCAGACCTCACTGCCTGCAGTTCACTCATCCGGTACCAAAAATGCCCGCCGCTCAGCATTGTCCGGAATGCGGCTTGACGGTGTTCAGGACGGTATGGCGTGGGTGAACTGGCAGAACCGCACCTGGGCCGTTCAGGCGGGTGAGAAACTTGGTGCAGTTACTGTTCTCGACGTGAACGTTGAGGATCGTAGCGTCATGACAAGCGCTGGTGTACTGCGCTAAGGAGACGTCATGGGAGGTTCACTTGATGGCATCACCATGCTGTCAAACCTTGCCTCGGGGCTACTCAGTGCTGGCATTAATCTCGCTCTGACACTGGGTGTTCTGTTTGCTGTCCTGGGTGCCAGTGGCTATCTGGCCCGTCAGTCATGGCTGGCGAGAAAAATCCCGGGGCAGACTGCCAGCGCAGGCAGTACCGTCGCCTGGATCCTGCTTTGTGGTTGTCTGGCTGGGCTTGACCAGCTCATCGGTGCAGCTGCGCGCCAGGTGGGGTGGCAGGTATCGTTTGATGCCATCAGCTATGTCGATACCGGAACGTTCGGCCAGGGAGCTGTTGCGGCCAATGCCCTGCTGACGCTGCTGCGCATGATTGGCGTGTGGTTCGTTCTCGCGGGCGTGAGGCTATGGATGCGGTCGCGCAAAGACGGTCACACCGGCCTGACGGCGGGGAATGACATGAATTCCGGTACCACAAAATTTGCTATCGGTATTGCCATGATTTGTAACCCGTACCTGCTCGACGCGCTTCGAAAAACACTCGGCCTGCTTTAAGTGCCGAGCATCAGTCTTACGTCCTTCCTGGACGAATGATTACCGGCCATTCGGCCACATAAACCCAAAACCGAAAGGAATACATCATGATATCTCGTCTTTATCGTGCGGCTCTTGCACGCGCATTGATCCTGTCTGAAACCCTGCGTCGCCAGACGCTGCGCGGCCTGATGGCCTGGCTGGCGTTCATCTCTCCGATGGCAATGGCTGATGGTGACCTTGCCGATATGGCGAATGCCGTGTCGGTCGGCGCGACATCCGGTACCAAAAGTGCCCTTAACATTGCCACTTTTATCGGCGTGGTAGGGGTTATCGGCAGCATCGTTGCGCTTAAATCAATGAAGAACAACCCACAGGTCAAGCCGTGGATGGTGGGGCTCGGTTTCGTCGGCAGCCTGCTGCTGATTGCGGTTCCGGAGATGATCAAGCGTGGTCAGACTCAGATGAACATGACGCCAGTCAGCGTTGGCTAAAATCACTCACCGCCCCGAAATGGGGCGGTTTTCCGTCTGAGGAAGCCATGAAACAAACGTTAATGCAGCACCTGAATAACCTGCTGTCCCATCGATGGTTACTGCTTGCCTGCCTGATCGGTCTCGGATTTACCGCCGGTAAAATCGTCGGCTCCACGGACAATACTGGCTATTGCCCTGTAGCCGGGCACACCTGCAAGCCCGCGACGTTCTGCTGATCCTGGCTGTCGCAATTTTACCTTCTGCTTTTCGCTTTCTTCCTTACAGGACATCACGATGACGACTTACCTCGATCCCGCACAGGTCGCGGGAGCGCTGCTCACCCTTGTGCCAGATATCAGCGGAGAAGACACGCCACAACGACCTGTACCTGTTGATGCTGGCCCTTTCTGTCGTGGTTGCGGTACCCGCGCTCAGCGTCTGTGGGCAGGACCAGGCAGCCTGCCGCTCTGTACGCTCTGCTGGCTGACCCTGAATCTGGACAGTCAGACGGCTGCTCACGGGCATCTGGCCTGGCTGCCTGATGCATCCGCGGCTGACATTATCAACCTGCAGCGTCGTGCGCTGCTGGGTCTGCACAGCAAAGTTAAAGCCGTGCGTAAAGAAAGCCGGAAAGTGTGGAACTGGCTTGCCCGACATGCCCGCGAGGTTGAGGGGATGTGGGGAACCTCCCGGGCCGCAGAGTTTGCGGTGGCTATGCACCGCCTTTCTCCGGCGAAACGTGACCTGATGCAGCAGCGGCTCGGAGGCTGTGTGCTCATCCTTCCGCCTGACGCCTTCAGTGACCTGACCCTTCTGCTCCCGATTGGGCGTACTGCAGAAAATGCGGTCCACACCCCGTCGTGGGGCTCTTACTCCCGGAGTGACCTTTATGCCAAACCGCCTCGTCCGCTGGACTGAAGAGATTATTACCGCGGTGACACGCTATTTTGTCTCACGTGACCTGCCGGATTACTGCGATCTGCAGACTGTCGTGCGCCTGACTGACGATGACCGGGTGCGCCACCCCGAACTGAGTGCGCCTTACATCGGTGTTACGCAAAACGGTGATTATCTTACTGTGTATGAAATTGCGGGCAGCTACCGTGAGTCGGATGACGAACTGCCTGCCTCGCATGTCGATTCATGGCAGGGGCGTCTGACCCGTATGACCGAAGCGCTGAACGCACACTATCGCTACACCGGGCACAAAATCAGTACCGTGCACGAATGTGATCCGGCAGGTGGCGAAGCAGAAGTTCGCCGTCTGCTCGCGCCTCAGTATCGCTCGCTAAAGCGTACCGGGCTTGCGCTGAAATACCTCCTTGATGAACAGGTTGAAAAGCTGGCTCCCTGGGTGAACAGCGAACGGACATGGCTTGTGTGTTACACCGGCCGTGGCGCGCTCGCCGGGCACGAACTTCGCGATGAAAACGAGCGACTCAGTGAACTGGTGAAAGCAAGCCCGACGGCAGCCTTTGGCCAGAATCCCCTGCTTGCAGAACTGACGGGCCTTAAAATTCGTCATGATGCGTTTCTGACACAGGTGGAGCGGGCGTTGGGTGACAATGGAAAGGGCGTGCTGCTCAGGCGTATTGATATCCATGAGGCCGGGCGGGTGCTGCGCAGGCAGACGGATCCGAAAGGCACCGGTGAGCACTGGCAACCGCTGCTGCCGGATGACAGGATTGTGCCGCACGGCGTACGTCAGGGAGAGGATGCAACGGCGCTGCTGGCTCCGTGGCTTAACTTCCAGGTGATGAGCGCGGAAGTCGATGAAATCCGCAACAACCTGCTGAAAATCAATGGTGTCTGGCACGGTACGCTTGCTGTCAATCTCGGTCCACAGAACCCGCAAAGCTTCTCGCGCCTGCGGGAACTTATCCCCCGCAGTGTGCCTTTTCGTATTCGCCAGGATTTGATGCCCGGCGGTATGCGTCGGCTCGGTGGCAAGATGACGGTGCTCAGTGTGACCGAGTGGGCTCCCGGGCTAAGGCCGATTTTTCAGGCGGTATCCCGCCTGGCTATGCGTGAAAGGCATGAGCCTGTCTGCGTGATGACCATCACGGCCGCCACCTGGGGTGATTCGCCGGAATCGGTCACGCGTAACCTGACGTTGCTGAAACAGGCGCTGGATTCGTGGGGCGTGTGTGGTGTGACGCAGACCTTTGGCGATCCGGTTCGTGCCTGGGTCGCGACGCTGACGGGCTCAACAGCGGCAAGTGGCCCATGCCTGTTATACCCACCGCTGTCGGAGGCACTGAACCTGATGCCGCTCACCCGACCGGCATCCGCATGGGATGAAGACGGTAACGCGTTGTATCCGACCCCTGATGGCAAAATTATGCCTGTGGGACTGGCCACCCCCAAACAGACCAAACTCACCACGATCGTTGCCGGTGAGTCAGGGGGCGGTAAATCGGTCCTGATTAACCGCAAAACCATCATCCTGGCGTCCAGCGCTCAGCAGAAACTGCCGTTCTTTTCAGGTACAGACAAAGGCTTCAGCTCCCAGGGGGCAATTGCGGTGCTCAGGGCCGCGTTGCCGCCGGACCGGCAGGATGAGGTGCTGAGCATCGTGCTACGCAACAGTCCTGAATACTGTCGCAATATGTTCGATATTTTGCTGGGGCGCAGCACACCACTGAGCTATGAGTCTGAATTCATCGAAAACATGCTGACGGCGCTGTGCATCGATCCTGCCAGCGGTGAGCCGCCTAACGGCCGTGATACGCCGGTCATTCTGCGCCGCCTTGTGAATGAGGCCTTCCACACGGCCCAGGAAGATCCACGTCGCTACGAGCCTGGGCTGGTGCCTGAAGTTGACCAGGCTATTGAAGAGGCGGATATCTGGGACCGGCACCCTGAATTTCGCGAGCACTGCTCCTGGTATGAAATCCGTGATTTGTTACAGGATGCAGGAAAAACAGACGCCGCGCAGCGCGCCCAGTTCCAGGCGGTACCGGAGCTGGCGGACATGGCCCCTCTGCTTGGCAGCCCGGACTTTAAGAGCAATTACGGTAACATTTGTCGTGACGGCAGTAACGAACCGCTCATTGAATACCTTGCCCGCTGTCTGCGTGATGCCTGTGGGCAGTACCGTATGTTCGCCGGTCGCACACGTTTCATGATAAGCCCCAAAGCCCGCGTCATCACGGTCGACCTTCAGTACGTCGCCGGTGGTAAATCAAAGGCAGGCCATCTGCAGACCGGGATCATGTATCTGTTTGCCGGCCATATTTCGGGGGGCGACTTCGTGCTCCCACAGTACCAGACGGAGCTTTATGGCGGTTTACATACGCGCTGGCATGCTCTGCACGCCGCCCGCGTGGAACAACTGGATCAGGAGGTGAAAACGAAGCAGTACGACGAGGTTCACAACGCCAAGGACGCGCCTTTCATCTTCCCTATGCTCGAAACCGCTGACCGTGAACAACGTAAATTCGGCGTCCGCACGGTGCTCTCTACCCAGTATTTCCGCGATCTCCCCGAAGTGCTCAGACAATCGGTCAACTCGGTGTACATGGTGGGTGTGGATCCGGAAGACCGTGCACTGCTGCAGGCTCGCTTCCAGATCCCGGATACCACGCTGGACAGGTTCGCCCGTATGGGCAGCGGCCCGTCAGCAGACGGCAGCGGTGTGCCGTTCCTCGGTATTTTCCGTATCAAGGGCGGGAGCACCATTACTCACATTATGAAGAACGCGGTGGGACCACAGGAATTGTGGGGCCACAGCACCACGCCGGAAGACATGTCCCTGCGGCGTGTGCTGGAAAAAGACGTGGGGCAGGAAACTGCCCGCAGGATCCTCGGTCGCTTCTTCCCGGGCGGCAGTGCGGCGAAAGTCATCGAGAACCGCAGGCGCATGGCTGACGACGTTAACGGTGAGAACGCCATTCGCGCGCTGGCCAGCGAGCTTATCAACAAACAGGGCTACGACCTCTGAACCCTCAGGAGTAATGATGTGAAAACGACACAACGGTTGTGCTTTCCGGGGCGCAGGTTGCTTGCTGCCGGCGTACTGACAGCAATAGCGCCACAGGCGATGGCTTATCCGGTTGAAGTGATGACCAGCATTCCGGTCCAGACGGTGATTCAGCCCGCACTCGTAACGATACAGACGACGCTTGGCGAAATTCTCAGTGCGGAAACGGAAACGGGTACTGCGGTGGTGCAGTCCGGTGAAAAGACCACGAGTGCTATCACTGAGGCAGCCCGTACGCAACGTGAGGCTGACAACTTTAATCGCCAGGTCGACCGGCTGGAGAAAGCCCGTGCTTCGTATTCGGTGCCGGACAGTATCTGCAGCGAGTCCGCCTCCGGTACCGCCGCACAGGTGAGCCAGGCGACGCGGGCAACGGCGTCGAAGCTCGCTGGCGGGAAGGGGGTGTCCAGTACTGCGGTACGTGAAACACTGGCCAGTCTGCCCGTTGCACCACGCCAGGGAGGCTATCGCAGCGCTGTCATTCACGCCGCTTATTGTACTGCAGAGGAGGCAAAGCTTTACGGTGGCACCGGGCTATGTCCGGGGATATCTGCCCTGCCTGGAGGCGACATCGAAGTCCGCTCCCTTTATGACGGGGCAGGCGAGCAAGGGAAAGAGTCAGATCTCACATTCAGCCAGTCACAGACGGATGCGGCGATGGCCTATGTCAACAACTCTGCCAAACTGGATGCGGGTCGTACACCGGGCAAAGGTGAGATCCAGACGGCCACCGGGCAGGAATATCAGGGGCTGCTCACGCAGTATAAAGCAATACAGAGTGCGGCGATGCAGCCTCAGCTGGAGATGGTGGCGGCAAGTCAGCCACAGGATGCGACGCGCGATGCACTGACGGAAGCGCGTCAGTCACCTTCGGCAGAGAGTTACTTTCAGCAGACAGCATCGGACCAGGCAAAGCAGACCGGCACTATGAGCGAACGCGAGTTCGAGGCGTTTGAAGTTGGACGCCGCTATGCCAATACAGCATGGGGCACCGATTTGCAGGCAATGGACGGTGACAACCTGACGCGTGAGATCGCCCGCCAGTTGGCGGCCTCTAACTGGCTGGCGTTAGGCATTAAAAATGAGCTGCGTCAGGCAAATATCATCAGTGGCCAGCAACTGGCCCTGGCGGCGAAAGCAGAGTATGCACCTCAGCTACAGGCCCTCTCTTCTCAGATGAGTGCTGGTGTCAGTGCACAGTGATCCCAATGGACATTATCATGAAGACGAGCAGTACCTTTGCGTCGGATACTGACGCACTTACCCCCTTCCTGGATTCAGGCACTGGCCCGATTATTGTACTCGATCCTTGTGGTGTGCTTTGGAACGAATTTCACAGCACGCAGCGCTGGTCTCGCCTCTGGCAGGCGTGGCGACTGGCACCCGGACAAACCCAGGAAGGGGATGCGTGGGATGTCCTGGGAGCGCTCAGTCATGTCAGCGCTACAGAGGGAACGGCAGCGCTTGCCGCAGCGATGTTTCCACCAGAGGCTCACACAAGCCTGACCCGGCAACTGATGGCGTGCGTGCTGACCTTTGCGGTTGATTCCGGGCATTTTAATGGTCGAGCTTCTGCTTTCGCTGCGCTTGCCGGGCAGCTGTGGGCAGACGAATTGTGGACGGCGCTGGCGCGCTGGGGCAAAAAGTATCCCTGCCATCCGGCACTTCAGTCAGCGCGGGCATTGCTTACGCATGAGGGGGCAAGTGAATCGGCCCAGGCGATACGAAATGGAATGGGCATCTACCATCATCCGCACGTCGCAGAAAGCTTCGCGGGCGAATGCGGCCTGAATCTCAGTACGTTCAGGGTCCGTCCCGGGCAGATCATCTTTTTGACCCCGGATATTCGCTGCATGGAAAACCCGGCGCTGACAGGCGTCTACGGCTTTTTATTTACGGCGCTGCACGCGCTTGGGGCCCTGCACCATCTGAATTTTTCGGTCATTGAACTTGCACTGGCTGTTGAGGATGAAACGTTATGAGTCGTACAGATGAACAGCCTCCGGTGACGGGGGCAAAAAGCAGGAAGGTCACGGTAAAGCGCGCTGGCTGGCTGGCGTTGAATATCGTCGTCCCGGCTTCGGAAGTTGCCGGTATGGCACGCTATACCGGCCGCAATTTATCCCGGCTTTGGCAGCGGCTTCGGGAGGTGACATCGGGACGCGGGGCAGGGAGTTACCGTCCTGAGAGCTGGTCGCAGGCTGTGTCAGACACAGGTCTGCCACCTGAGCGGCTGGCGCGCAATTTTTGTATCAGTCGCTGGTTCTGGTGGAGCCTGATGTGGGTAACCGGCCTGCCCGCCGTGGGATTTTTGATGATGTTGATTGCGGCAGGCAGTAGCGTGAGCGGCACCGGCTGGCTGCGGGTGGGATGTGTTTTGCTGGTTATGCTTCTCCTCGCCGCGACCGGGTTTGTTCAGGCGCTGGCGGTAAGTTACCGGTTATGGCAATTGATAGAAAAACGCGTATCTGAAGCTGAAGCAGGCAGTTTTAAGGCGTTTTTGCAGGAGACTCACTGGTGTCGCCAGGTGCTGAGTGGGGGGCTTTTCTGATCCACATTACCATGTGGCGGTGTGAAATTTATGACAAATATTCCCACCCGCTAAGCGTTTTTGCTATAGTTTATGTTGAAAACCAGTGTATGACAGATGAAGACTCTGCATCAGAGAAATTCGCTGTCATTGAGGCTTTCATTGAACGGCGACTGTTAATAAAGGTAAAACAATGACGACAATATCCCAGAAATCGGCCCGTGAAATGCTGGGCACGCCTGAGCAGTTTCGGGGCGGTGTCTACGTGACAAAAAATGGTGCAGCTGAGTTGTTTATCCAGACTGCAGAAGAACGTGATGCGGAGCTGGCTGAGCGTAATCAACAACAGCAGGTAAATGCCATGTTGAAGCTGGTTAGCCTTTCTCAACACGATGTCGAGCAAGGCCATTTTGGCTCAGCCCGTGAGTTGCTGGCCCGCAGGAGAGCGGAGCAGGAAGACTAATGGCGACAGTCATCACGACCCGTACGACGGAACAGACACTCAACATAATCCAGTCTTTCAAAGCTACAAGGATGCCTATTAGTCAGGCCCGAAATGAAGTGTCTGACTTACTGGAAGAGGCTATCGTTGCTATTGAAGCGAATCCCCTGCAATATCCTGTGGATATACACGCCCAGGCTTTGGGGGTCATGCTACGTCGCTGGATGGACAGCTCCGGTAAGTACACCTGTCTTTTTCGCTATCATCCGGTAACCGATACCGCCATTCTGGATATTTTCGCCAGCACGCGTCAGGACTATCTTTCACTGCTTTATCTGGTGCAAATATCACGACCATAGCGTTTATCCGACGCCTGTAATCCTGGAGAAACACCTGCGCGAGGTTGATATGTCTGTAAAGCAAACCACGAGAAATGTTACGGGTTCTGCCGGAGATGATGCGGAATGTTACCGGCCAGGTTCCAGAACATGGCAGGAGGAAAACGATCAAGCCCTGGAAATCCTGAACCGATTTCACGATGAACACGACTGTTTCAGCGATGAACACAGAACATTTTGAATATATTGTTCACCCGACAGCCCATGGCGAAAAAAACGTCATTTTCTGATTTATCATTTGTAATAATACTTAATTGTTTGCACCTGCTATTCGGAATATCATTCCTTAACGAATAATGCTGATTCTCCGCATTCCGGCGAGACTCCTCTCAGGGGCTGGCCGCAAAATGAGCATCACGCTAAACACCGCAATATTGGCTACAGGTCGGGTTTATACCCGACCTTCGATCACGCTTTATCCTCAACAGAGTTAACTATGACACGGAAAGACTGGCTGCTTAAATTTCGGCGACATCACTCGCTGGACACCCTTGAAAAAGTTTATGAACATCTGAGCTATAGCAGAACTTCGGTTGATGCCTCCGAAATGACGCAGGCGTACGATCACCGTAAGGCCGAGCTGGCCACCGGTCAGTTGTTTGATCGTGTCCCCAAACATGTATGGCAACACGTGAAGTGATTTCTCGCGGATAAATCCCTTGGTGACGGTGGCAGAGATGTCTGCCCTACTCAAGACTCTCATTAGCCTGATAACGCGCACTCTGCGCGATAACACCATTACACCCGGCTTTTCATTCATTCCCTGATTTCACGCTCACGACAACCGTCGTGCCGGCGTTTTCCTCATTCCTCCACCGGTCAGCCCGGCTGACCTGCAGGTAAACCATGAAGCTACTGAAAAAAATTCAGGCAGCAGCCTTGCTGTGTGCTGCGTCGTGCCCTTCGTTTGCCGAAAGCGTCGACTACCAGACTATCAGTGATGCCGCACAAAGGTCAGGTGATCTTTCACGGCAGGCGCTGGTGATGATATTTGGTAATGTGGTTATCTCACCCTTTCAGCCCGGTCAGCCGACGCTTATCGGTTCATTGTTCGCGCTGCTGAATGGCGTGCTGTGTACGGTCGCTCTGGTCTGGTTTCTTATCGTGACGCTCAAAACGCTGTTTAAGGGCGGCCAGGATGGCAAAGTCTTCAGCGCGGGGCGAACAATGCTCCACCCGGTAATGAGTTTTGCCGGGTTCATCACCCTTATCCCGACGTCTTCGGGATGGTCGCTGTCGCAGCTGGTGATGCTTTGGGCGGCATCCACCATGGGCATCGGAAGTGCCAACGTTCTCACAGACAAATCGGCTGATATGATCAGCAGTGGCATGTCGCTGGTTGTGCAACCCACGGCCCCATCCACACGGTCAGCTGCACGAGCTGTGTTTGAAATGAATCTGTGTAAATACGCGACTAACAGTGAACTGACTTCGTTGTACCAGGATGGCCAGGCCCGAACGTCGATGATGGTCACGAAGGGCGGCAATGGCGACTATACGACGGGTAACGGCAGCGCATTATGTGGAAGTGCGGCTATCCCTGAGCCCTCAGCCGGTGTGATGGACGAACTTTTCTCGACGCCGGTGAATACCGATAGTGTGACTGCGGCAGAACGTAGTGCACTGGATACGATGCAGTCCACGCTCGATACGGCAGCCCAGGCCTATGTGGAAGCGTATCTCAGCCGGCGTGACCAGGATACGGGCACCATGGCAGATGCAGAAACGATCATGCAGCAAACCGCAGCTGCCTATGAAACCACTGTGAACAGTGCGCTGAACCAGTTGAACTACAAAGATTCACTACAGAGCCAGTTGACCACGCAGCTCAGGACTTACGGTTGGCTGGCCCTGGGGGCCTGGTACAACACCTTTGCCACAGCCAACAGTAAAACTAATGCGGTGGCTAATGCAGCACCGGTAATATCCGGCCCAGGGCTTCATGGCGAAACCGGAACCGGCGACCTGTATCACCAGGTTTTCACGGCGTATCGCGCTCAGATGCAGAACAGCCCATACACTGCGCCACTGGGTTCGCAAACTGCGAAAGATGATGCAGCTGCACTGAATGCTACTGATCCTGATGCGGTATTCGTTAGCTTTTATAAAAGTCCGATGCAAAAAATCACTAACTCGATAGCGACATGGAAATTTGGGACTGAAGCTAACTTCTCTGACCAAATAAATCCGCTGATTAAGATGCAAATTATCGGTGATTACACGCTTGGGGCTGCAGAAACGGCAATGACAGCTTATACGTTGACGCTTGCAGCAGCCTCGACGGCGGATAATTCGGTGATGGGTAAAATAGGTGGTTTACTCCTCATCAATCCGGGGGCTGTTGTTAAAGACGTCCTGACAGAACTGGCCCCACCGTTCTATTTCCTGATGCTGCTACTTTTCGCCGTAGGCTTTTCACTTGCAGTGTTCCTCCCAGCTGTACCGTTCCTGTACTGGATGGTCGGTGTGTTTAACTGGCTGGTCAGTGTCATGGTCGGCTGTGCGGCGGGCCCGATGTGGTCCGCGACCCACCTGGGGGCAGAGGAGGACAAGGGGAGTCGCAGCGCATATGGCTATATCTTCCTGATTGACATGATGCTGCGACCATCGCTGATGGTGCTGGGGTTCTTCTTCGCGTCTTTGGCGGTGATGGCGGGCGGTACTTTGCTCAATCTTCTGTTTGGCTCTGCGCTGGCGAACGCGAATGCTGACTCCATTATCGGGCTGGTCAAAATGGTGGGGTGGCTGCTGATTTATGCGCGGATCGCAACCTTTGGTGTCACACGTGTATTTGGTCTGCAGGCGACCCTTGCTGATTACGTGATCGTCTTCTTGGGCGGTGCGGGAATGGCTGGGATCATGGGCGGTCTGGTTGATGACGTTAAAGGGGCGTTCGCAGCAGCGGGCGGCGGCTCCCGACGGGTTCCAGGACTTAATAACGTACCTAATCGTGACGGTCTTCCAACTGAAGATGGCGTGAAATGAATATACCTGGCATTATGAACAGGTGTGGATATAATTCAATCAGAGAAAATGCGGCAGGAGGATGCCATGAAAGCTGTTCAGCGTACTGATTCCAGGCTTGATAAATTGTGGTTGCTCGTCAGATTTGCCTATTATTTTTTAGCTCTCCCTTACTTGGTATTTATGGGGATTTCGATGGCTTTCGTTGCTTACGGAACTGCTGTTGGTAAAACGACAGGAGCTGATTCACAATTTTATTCAGTAGCGATAGTTGTCTGGTTATTAGCTATTGTGCCTCTGGCAATTCGCCGTTACGGGAAAATATCTCGCCGTCGTCAGCTTCAAAAAATGGTTGCCATGCTGAGCAGTCCTGAGCGTTTCAGCCCGCAAAAGCAGCACCAGGTGCTGGATGCGGGGCGGGGTAAATACCTGGGTGTCGATACTGAGCGCGGTACTATTCTGTATATTCACATTGTGAAAAAAGGGCTAATCGACGTGGTTGGCCTGACCATGCAGGGCTGGACGAACCGTGAACTGGAAGGTACTGCACTGCGCCTGTATACCCGGATGCCTGATGTGCCAGTGCTAAGCGTGTACGCGCATCAGACAGTGGCCAGGGAATTGTTCAACACGCTGGGTGCGATGAGCCATAACAGCTACTCAGAACCATTCCCGAAAGAGCCGTGGCCGGAATATGTAGGGCGCCAGAGCCGCTTTGTTGAGTTCGAACACAACGTCGTGGTTCCACAGGTCGTCTGATTTCCTCCTGACATTTTGACGCGTTTCCTCTGACACCGGCCCTGTGCCGGTGTTTTTATATCTGTTATCCGGTGGACTTTCTGCGTCCCCGTCCTTCCACGGAACCTCACACATGACAACCTATAACCCGAACGCCCCCGGCAGTAATGAGCCGGCAGTGGCGATGGTCACCCTTTGCATGACTGCGGTGTTGTGCTGGATTTACTTCACCGATTTTGTTCGCTGGAGCTGCCTGATTCTCTACTGGCTCTGGCGATTAGCGGATTTTCCACAAATTCATGCCTATGCAGTTGTGCGTATTAATCTGCTTGCCGCGACCGGCAACGGTGCTGAGTCGGTAGGGCTGAATGAATGGATCGAGGTATTAAATACCACGGCCGGCATTTTGTTTGTTCCACTCGTCCCACTGTTTGTCGTGACCAGCTGGGCACTGGCGAGTCACCCTGCACTGGGTTTCCGCAGCCGTCGCGCAATCGATGTTCACACCTTACCTGGCATTATGGCGACTTTCTCTCCCTCAGTTGTTCCAGTGCTCGCTAATCAGAACAGCGATGGACTGATGAACGATACCTCCGCAGAAAATGCCTGGGCGCAGAAACCGGAAGAATTTGCTGCGCAGCATGGGCTCGTCAAACGCCGTGTTCTGGATAGAGAGGCCGCGCGCACCCGCTTCAATGTACAGATGGGACCGGCTATGTCAGCACCTGAACACTGGCAACCTCATGAGCGGGCGCTGTTTACCGTTTTTGGGCTGCAGGTGTTCATGGATGACCGTCAGTCGGCAACCCGGCTGCTTGATGATCTCAATCGTTCCTGTATGACTCGCCGGCCATTCCGTCCACCGGAATTCAGCAGCACACCGGACTGGAGTTTATCTGAGGCGCAATTACCGCAGGTACTGGCCAGTTCTGGTGTCAGTGAGTGGATGGCCACACATCGCACAGCGCGTTCGGCCCTGGTGGGGCTGTACGGTCGGGATCTGCGCCTGCCACCGGCCCGCTTCCGCTGGCTCAAAGGATGCGATCGCACGCTCTGGTATGGATTACATACCGCTGATACCGCCAAAGTTTTTGTTGAAGGTGCGGGGATCGTTGCGCAGGCAAGAGCTGAACAAATGGCGGCACGCCTCGGGCTTCCACGCCCGCCATTCATGACCGATGAAGCGATTGCCGGGTTACAGCTTGAGCTGGAATCTCTGGGCCTGGTTCACCCGCTTGAATCACGTCCGCCGCGAAAAAAACGCCGGCGTGATGTGCCATTCCCGGATGCCCTTTATCTGCCGGGGCAAACCGAAGATGAATTTACTGACTGTGCTGATGAGCACTGAGAGGACAATATGATCACGATTTCTCGCAAAGAAGGGCCGTTTGAGGCCGATATCACCGGCGGTTTACTGAGCGTTCGCCGCGATTATCAACCGGTGTTCACATGCCGTATCAGCACCCAACCCTGGTTTGTCGTACACAGTGACGGTCTGTACGCACAAAACACCCATGATGCGCTGACACCGCTTTATCGGGGAGAAGACTCACCTCAGCTTTTGATGTGCCTGAACAGCGTCCTTAGCCAGAATGAAATCCGCCGTTCAGGAGCCCGCCTTGCCGGAGTGGGCGTGGTGATAGCTGCATTTCTCATCGCGACTGTCGTGATGCTGAGCACCCCAAAAACACCCGAGGTTTTAGCCGGCCCTGGTGCGCTGGCAGTAAACGTAACG
>Ga0160444_100220_pt1 | contig 49083 bp, 51 predicted proteins | sample HID1972K_E1MG_FD_108232 | JGI IMG/M metagenome (GOLD analysis project Ga0160444, IMG submission 108232) | Enriched pill bug-associated microbial communities from UW Madison campus, WI, USA - HID1972K_E1 MG | ecosystem: Host-associated > Arthropoda: Insects > Digestive system > Unclassified ... | reverse complement strand
CGGCCCGCACTCGAACGCGCACGGCCCGAACGAGTTCCTGCACATCCCGATGGGCAAGAAGGTCACCGCCTGCGTTTCCAAGGTGATCAGCGAGCACCACGCCGCCAGCCTGCGCGGGGAGACCAGCGGTTCGCCGGTGGCGGCCGACAGCGGCACCCGCCACGGTGGGCACGGCTGCTGCTGAGCATCGCCCTTGGCCCGGTAGAGCCGACCCTGGGTCGGCTCTATGCTTTCGTTACCTGATGCTGGCGCCCGCGGGCGCCCGGATGCCGCCTGCATGAATGATCCTGCTTCCCTGCCCGAACGCACGGCGCTGCGCCTGCACTGGACCCGCGCGTGCCTGGACGATCCGCTCGCGGTGCTGGAACGCGCTTCGGTGGATGCCGGCATGCGCAGCTACTGGCGCGCGACCAGCCGTCACGGCAGCCACATCGTGATGGATTCGCCCCCGGGCCTGGAAGACGTACGCCCGTGGTTGCGCATGCGCACGCTGCTGGCCGCGCAGGGACTGCGCGTGCCCGGTGTGCTGGCCGAAGATCTCGACCAGGGCCTGCTGCTGCTTGAAGACCTCGGTGGCCCCACACTGGCGCGGGTGATCGATGCCGACAACGCCGACGTCTGGTTCGAGCGTGCCATGGACCAGTTGCTGGCGCTGCAGCGCATGCCGGTGCCGGAAGACTTCGGCAGCTTCGGCGAAGCGCTGCTGCAGCGCGATGCCGGGCTGTTCGACGATTGGTTCCTGCAGCGCCACCTCGGGCTGTCGCTGGACTGTGGCGACGTCGAACGCCTGCAGCTGGCACAGCGCCGGTTGATGGACAACGCACTGGGCCAGGCGCAGGTGATGACCCATCGCGACTTCATGCCGCGCAACCTGATGCCGGTCGCCGACGGCCCGGCGGTGCTGGATTTCCAGGATCTGGTGCGCGGGCCGATCGCCTACGATCCGGTCAGCCTGTTCAAGGACGCGTTCCTGAGCTGGCCGCTGCCACGCGTGGACGGCTGGCTGGCGCGCTATCACGCACGCGCCGTGGAGGCCGGCCTGCCGGTACCAGCGCTGGAGGTGTTCCTGCGTGATGCGGACTGGCTGGGCATCCAGCGCCACCTGAAGTGCCTGGGCATCTTCAGCCGCCTGCGCTACCGCGATGGCAAGGGTCACTACCTGGACGACGCGCCGCGCTTCATCGGCTACCTGGATGAGGTGCTGCCGCGATACCCGCAGCTGGACGGCCTGCGCCAGCTGCTCGAGCAGCGCATCAAGCCGGCGCTGGCCGCGCTTGGCGATCCGGTGGCGGCCCGATGAAGGCGCTGATCTTCGCGGCCGGCCTCGGCGAGCGCATGCGCCCGCTGACCCTGCACACGCCCAAGCCATTGCTGCCGGTCGCCGGCAAGCCGTTGATCGCGTGGCACCTGGAGCGCTTGGCGGCGGTCGGCGTAGGCGAAGTGGTGGTCAACATCGCCTGGCTGGCCGAGTGTTTCGCGCCGGTGCTGGGCGATGGCAGCCAGTGGGGCCTGCGCCTTCGTTTCGTGCATGAGGGCGATGCGCCGCTGGAAACCGGCGGCGGCATCCTCAACGCGCTGCCGGTGCTGGGCGAGGATCCATTCCTGGTGGTGAACGGCGATATCTGGACCGATTTCGATTTCGCCGACCTCCCCGGCGAACCTGCGGGGATGGCGCATCTGGTGATGGTGGACAACCCCATGCAGCATCCCCAGGGCGATTACCGCCTGGACGATGCGGGTGTGCTGCACCATGATCGCGACGGCGACTGCCTGACCTATGCGGGCATCGGCGTGTACCGGCCTTCGATCGTCGCCGGCTGGCGCACGGTGATCGGCGATGCGCCCGGAAGCGAACGCACGCCGCCGCGCTTCAGCGTGGTGCCGCTGCAGAAGCATTTCATGGCGCAGGGACGGGTTACCGGGCAGCACCATCGCGGCCGCTGGACCGATGTCGGCACAGTGGAACGGCTGCGGGCGCTGGATGCGGAGTTGGCAGCGAACGGCTGAGCCCCTCGTGGCTGGTTGCTCGCGCTTGTATCTGGGCTTGGCCGGGCGGTCGGGCTGGGCGGGACCCGCCCACAAGTACGTCCATGCAGGGCTCGTTTCGCGCCATCCATGGCGCTCAACGGTCCCGCCCACCCCGACCGCCCGGCCTCTGACAATTTCAAGGCAGCCAGCCTCGGAAAAGAAAAAAGTAGAGCCGACCCATGGTCGGCTGTCCTTCTTTCATCCCATGTTTCATTCAAACGCAGCCGACCATGGGTCGGCTCTACCGGTGGACGCACCGGAATTCCATCGGAGGCGGCTGGCGGTGGATTGGCAGGACCGTTTGAGCGCCATGGATGGCGCGAAACGAGCCCTACATGGACGTACTTGCGGGCGTGTCCTGCCAACCCACCGCCAGCCGCCAGCCCAGGAAAATCCAGCTTTTGCTTTTGCTTTTGCCGTTGCTGTCGGCTTCTGCGGGTGCAGGGCGCCGCCCTGCCAATCCCCTCAATACCGCGGCCGGCCGTCTTCCAGCACCTGGCGCAGGAACGGCACGGTGATGCGCCGCTTGGCCGCCAGCGATTCACGGTCCAGCCAGTCCATCAGCGTGATCAGCCCGCCAAGCTCCCGTCCCGAATGCGACAGCAGCCACTCGATGGCGGCCTCATCGATCGCCAGCCCGCGTCGCAGCGCGCGATCGCGCAGCACCGCCGCACGCCCCTCTTCGTCCAGCGGCTGCAGCACCACGCGCACGCACTGCCCAAGCCGCGAGCGCAGGTCCGGCAGCACCAGCCCGAGTTCGGCCGGCGCGCGGCGCGCGGTGTACAGCACGGTCAGCCCGGCCGCCCGCGCACGGTTGTGGAAATCGAACAGCGCCACCTCATCCCCGCGCTGGCCGGCGATCGCATCCAGCCCGTCCAGTGCGACCAGTTCACGATGCTCCAGCCCTTCCAGCGCCTCACGCACGCGGCCGACCACGACCGGCAGCGGAACATAGGTCGGCAGTCGCCCGGCCTGCTCGGCACTGGAACACATCGCCAGCGCCTGATGGGTCTTGCCGGTCCCGCCGGCACCTTCCAGGTACACCCAGTCCGCGCTGGCGCCTACCGCGATCGCGCGCAGCTGCGCCAACGCACCGTCGGGCGCGCCGATGAAGGTCTCCAGGCGCTCGTCCTGCGGATAGCGCAGGGCCAGCGGCAGCTGCGGTACAGCGCTCACTGCGGATCCGGGCCCTTCTGCGTGGGATCGATGATGATGGCCGGCGCGTCCTGGTGCGAGTCCAGCACGATCGCCGACTTCTCGCCGGCATACAGGTCGCTCTGCCGATAGCGCAGGTGCGCATAGCGCAGCATCACGTTGCTGACCGCCGCCATCGGCAGCGCCAGCAGCATGCCGGTGAAGCCGAACAGCTGGCCACCGGCCATCACCGCGAAGATCACCGCCACCGGATGCAGGCCGATCTTGTCGCCGACGATGCGCGGGGTCAGCACGTAGCTCTCCAGCAGCTGCCCGGCGGCGAACACCACGCCGACCAGCAGCAGCAGTTTCAGGTCCACGCCCTGGGCCTGCACCAGCGCGGCCAGCACCGCCATCACCAGTCCGGCGGTCGCGCCCAGATAGGGAATGAAGCTGATCAGGCCGGCGATCAGGCCGATCAGCAGGCCCAGTTTCAGGCCAACCAGCGACATGCCGGCAGCGTAGAACAGGCCCAGCGCGACCATCACCAGGAACTGGCCACGAATGAACGCGCCCAGCACCTCGTCGGATTCACGGGCCAGCGACGTAATGGTCAGCACATGGTTGCGCGGGATCAGCGACGCCACGCGCTCGACCAGCTTGTCCCAGTCGCGCAGGAAGTAGAACGCCAGGATCGGCAGCAGCAGGATGTTGACCACCCAGGTCACCATCGCAAAACCGGAACGCTGCACGTAGCCGAAGAACGAGCGCGCCACCCCGCCGGCCTGCTGCCAGTGGCTGCGGACCCACTCCATCACCCGGTCCGGGTCCAGCCACTGCATCACCTCGATGCCGCTCTTCTGCTCGAACCACGGGATCGCGGTCTGCAGCAGCCAGGCCTGGGCCTGCGGCGCGGTGGCGACCAGCGTGCTGATCTGGCGCTCGATCATCGGCACCAGCACCAGCATCAGCGCGGTGAGGACCAGCACCATCGCCACGAAGACCAGGATCACGCCGGTGTTGCGCGAGCGCCCGGTGGCCTCGATGCGGTCCACCAGCGGATCGCCCAGCCAGGCCAGGGCCAGCGCCATCACGAACGGGGTCAGGATGGGGCCGAGCAGCCAGATCACCCAGCCGATCATCACCGCCACCGCGACGAACTTCAGCCGGCGCAGGAACAGCGCGATTTCCGCTTCCGGGGACAGGGTCATCGCAGCCGGTACTCGTTGCTGGCCGGGGCCGGGGCAGGCTCTTCACCGTCCAGGCTGATCGTCACCGGCGCCACCGGCTCGAGCACGCCGTTGTCGCCCAGCATGCGGTTCAGGCCGGCCAGGCCGGTGGTCATTTCCAGGTCCATCTCCAGCCGGTCGCCCTGCGCACGCAGCGGCACCGCGTTGCGCACCACCGGGATCTGGCGCAGGCCACCGGCCAGCCGCAGCCACGCGTCGGCGCTGTTGATGCCGGTCACCACCACCCGGTAGGTCCCCGCCTGCCCGGTGGCCGCACCGGCCTTGGCATAGCGCTTGACCAGCGCATCGGCGGCGCCGTCGGCACCGGCGGCCATCGCGCGCATCGCGCTGCCGTCCTTGCTGGTCCACGTGTCCAGTTCGCGGCCGTTGTCGACGAACACCCAGTCCGCCGTCCAGCCGCCATCGGCGCGGTACAGCTTGCCGATCAGCTGCATCGGCGGCGCATAGCGGGCCGAGGCACGCGCCACCGCCGCGCTGTCCTGGCGCCAGATCGCACCGACCAGCGCCTGCTCGGCCGTGCTGCCCGAGGGCAGGCCGAGCCTGTAACCGCGCTCGGCCGCCCGTTCCAGCACCGGCCGTACTGCGTTGGCCTGCTGCACGCTGACCAGCCGCGGGCCGCTGCCATCGTCGATGGCCAGCCACAGCACCGGCTTGGGCCGCGGCTGCGGCCATACCGGCAGGCCCAGCGCGGCGACCAGCGCATCGACATCATCCTGGCGGAAGCGTGCCACCAGCAGCGTACGGAAGCTCGGCGCGCCGCTCGCCGCAGTGCCCTGGTCCTGCTTGTAATCGAAGCTCTGTACGTAATCCTTCGCATTGCGCAGCGACTGCACCACGCCCGGCCGGCCGGTGATGTTGCGATCGCCGGAAAGCTTGGCCAGCACCTCGGCCAGCGCGCGCGAGAAGCCGCCGTTGCGGTCGCCCTCGGCCTGGCCGCGCACCGGCACCTCGGCTTCGTAGCTGCCGCTGGCGGTGGCCACGTCGCCTTCGGTGCGAAGGCCGCTCTGGGCCAGGGCAGCAGCAGGCAGGGACAACGCCAGGAGCATCGTCAGGAACACGGTCCGAAGGGGGCTGCGGGGCATCTGGACTTCCATTGGCTCGACGTATCCAGGGAGATTGTTGCCCGAATAAGGTCTTTGCGCCAACGTGGCCTGTTAAAATCACGCTTTCATCCAGCCAGCGCCGACGCCCGTGACCAACAGCCCGTCCTCCGCCCCTACGCCCCTCACCTACCGCGACGCGGGGGTCGACATCGACGCCGGCAACGAACTGGTCGAGCGCATCAAGCCGCTGGTCAAGCGCAGCTTCCGTCCTGAAGTGATGGGCGGGCTCGGCGGCTTCGGTGCCCTGTTCGACCTGTCCGGCAAGTACCGCGAACCGGTGCTGGTGTCCGGTACCGACGGCGTGGGCACCAAGCTGAAGCTGGCCCAGCAGCTGGGCCGGCACGACACCATCGGCATCGACCTGGTGGCGATGTGCGTGAACGACGTGCTGGTGCAGGGCGCCGAGCCGCTGTTCTTCCTGGATTACTTCGCCACCGGCAAGCTGGACATCGATACCGCGGCGGCGGTCGTCGGTGGCATTGCCAACGGCTGCACCGAGGCCGGCTGCGCGCTGATCGGCGGCGAAACCGCCGAGATGCCGGACATGTACGCACCGGGCGAATACGACCTGGCCGGGTTCACGGTCGCGGCGGTGGAGAAGAGCGAACTGAAGGATGGCGCCGCGGTCGCCGAGGGCGACGTGCTGATCGGCATTGCCTCCTCCGGCCCACACTCCAACGGCTATTCGCTGGTGCGCCGCATCTACGACCGCGCCGGCCGTCCGGCTGAGCTGGAACTGGAAGGCGGGGTAAAGCTGGTCGATGCGCTGATGGCGCCGACCCGCCTGTACGTCAAGCCGATCCTGTCGCTGCTGCAGTCGCACGGTGCCGACATCCATGGCATGGCCCATGTCACCGGAGGCGGCCTGACCGAAAACATCATCCGCGTGGTGCCCGAAGGCCTGGGCCTGGACATCGACGCCAGCAGCTGGACGCTGCCGCCGGTATTCCAGTGGCTGCAGCGCGAAGGCGCGGTCGCCGATGCGGAAATGTGGCGCACCTTCAACTGCGGCATCGGCTTCGTGCTGATCGTCGCCGCAGCGCAGGCCGCCACGGTGGCCGAGGCGGTCGCCGCCCAGGGCCTGCAGCACTGGACCATCGGTACGGTGGTCGCTGCCGCCGAGGGTAGTGAACGCGTGCGCATCGGCTGATCCAGATGGCTCCGATCGCCAGGTGCCGGCCATTGGCCGGCACGCATCATGCGTCCTTCCGGTCCGGCAACACACCGTCATGCCGCCCAGCGGCCGGCATCCTCCGGGGTGCCGGGGCATGACCCTGCGCATCGCGGTGCTGGCCTCAGGGCGTGGCAGCAACCTGCAGGCCATCCTCGACGCCATCGACGACGGCCGCCTGCAGGCCGGGGTGGTCGGCGTGTTCTCCGACCGCGTCGATGCCGCCGCGTTGCAGCGGGTGCCCGCGCAGCAGCGCTGGGCGGCCGCGCCGCGCGATTTCAGCGACCGCGCTGCATTCGATGCCGCGCTCGCCGAGGCGGTCGCGGCCAGCGCGCCGGACTGGATCGTCTGCGCCGGGTACATGCGCATCCTCGGTGCAGCGTTCGTTGCCCGTTTCGAAGGCCGCCTGGTCAACATCCACCCCTCGCTGCTGCCGCTGTACAAGGGCCTGCACACGCATGCCCGCGCGCTGGAAGCCGGCGATGCCGAACACGGTGCCAGCGTGCACTTCGTGGTCCCGGAACTGGACGCAGGCACCGTGCTGGCACAGGCCCGCGTACCGGTGCGGGCCGGCGACGATGCCGATGCGCTGGCCCGCCGCGTGCTGGGCGTGGAGCACCCGCTGCTGATCGCCAGCCTGTGCCTGCTGGCCAGTGGCCGCGTAGCTGAACGGTCCGGTCAGGTTCTGCTCGACGGCCTGCCCCTGGCCCGTCCATTGCAGCTGGATCCTGAAGGCGCGCTGCAGCGCTGAGCGGCTGAACACGCGCCACTGATCCCCGCGCTGGCATTCTTGCCTCCTCCCCTTCCATCACTTCCCGGTATGAAGAACCCGCCGCCGCAACGTCCTGCGTTGATCCTGTCCGCCCTGCTGTGCATGGCGCTGCCGGCGCTTGCGCAACAGGCCGGCCCGGGCCTGCCGGCGGGGCTGCCACCGGTCCCTTCGCTGGCGGCGATGGCCTGGGAGCCGCCGGCGCTGGAGCCGTTCACCGCGACCTACCAGGCGTTCTACAAGGGCAGGGAAGCCGGCGATGCCACCATGCGCGTCACCCACACCGGCGGCGCGCAGTGGCGCATCGACATGCAGGTGGTCGGGCGGCGCGGCTTCGCCAGCGTGCTGGGCCTGAACCTCGAGCAGAGCACGGTGTTCGAGGAGCACGGCGACCGCTACGTGCCGTTGAGCCAGAGCACCGTGCGCAAGGGCCTGTTCCTGGGCAAGAAGGTCACCGGCACCTACGACTGGCAGGCCGGCACCGCGCAGTGGCTGGGCGACCTGAAGAAGGACCGTACCCGCCCGATTCCGCTGCAGGCGGGAGACCAGAGCGCGCTGCTGCTTAATCTGGCGATCATGCGCGACGCCCGCCCCGGCGGTACCCTGCATTATCGCTACGTCGATGTCGGTCGCGTCCGCCAGCACGACTACCAGGCGGCGCCGGACACCGAGAACGTGCCTGTAGGCGAACTGTCCTACAACGCGCTTCGCGTCCATCGCACCAACGGTGGCAACGACGAAACCATCCTGTGGATCGCCAACGGCGTGCCGACGCCCGTGCGGATCCTGCAACGTGAAGACGGCGAAGATCGCATCGACCTGCGCCTGATCGAATACCAAGGAGTCTGAGCATGACCACGTTCCAACGCCCCCTGACCTGGATCGCCGCGGCCGCCCTGTCGGTGGCCAGCCTGCCGGCCATGGCCCTGGCGCCGTTCAAGGCCGATTACCTGGCCAGCTACATGGGCATGCAGGCCAACGGCACCATGACCCTGGCCAGCGAAAGCACCGGCAAGTGGCGTTACAGCCTGAAGGTGAAGAACCAGCTCGCCGACCTGAGCCAGACCACCGTGTTCGAGGAAGCCAACGGCCAGCTGCGCCCGCTGAGCAGCCAGGACAGTTCGGTGCTGCTGGTCAAGAAGCGCAACGTGAAGGCCAATTACGACTGGAGCAGCAAGCAGGCGACGTGGACCGGCGACATCAAGCCGGACCGTGCCGGCCCGGTCACCCTGAAGGCCGGCGACATGGACGCCCTGCTGATCAACCTGGCGATCGCCCGTGACCTGGCCGCCGGCAAGCCGCTGACGTACCGGATGGTCGACGAAGGCCGGATCAAGCCGATGACCTACAAGGTGGTCGGCAAGGAAGCGGTGACCGTGGCCGGCAAGCGTTACGACGCGACCAAGGTGTCGCGCGTGGACGGCAACAAGGAGCTGATCGCGTGGATCGTGCCGGAATTCCCGGTGCCGGCGCGCCTGCTGCAGCGCGAGGGCGGCAAGGACGCACTGGACCTGACCATCAAGGCGGTCAACTGAGCGACGGATGATGACTGCTTCTGGTGGGTGACGACCGTTGGTCGTCCCCTGCTTTTCCAGCAAGGAGCGTGACGACCAACGGTCGTCACCCACCACTCACAAGCCACCCGCCGCGTCACTCGGTCTTGAACACGGTCCTGCAATCAACGCGGATCTGTTCGCCGCTGCGACGCCACGCGAAGGTACGACATTCGCGGTTGCCCTCCTTGCTGTCGGTCACGCCGACGGCATGGAATGCCTGCAGGATCTCATCGCGGGTGACGGTGCCATCGCCGTTCCAGTCCATGTCCTTCTGCTCGATGCCACGGGTGATGGCGATGCCGGCGAACCACGCATAGCCCAGCCACGCCAGTACGATCAGCACCAGCACCAGCAGCGCCTTGCGGCGACGGGTGAACCTGCCGCGCAGGATCATGGCACCCGCCGGATGGTGGCACCGAGCGAAGACAGCTTCTCTTCGATGTTCTCGTAGCCACGGTCGAGGTGGTAGATGCGGTCGATGGTGGTATCGCCATCGGCCATCAGCCCGGCCAGGATCAGCGAGGCCGAGGCGCGCAGGTCGGTCGCCATCACCGGCGCACCACTCAGGCGCTCCGCGCCGCGCACGATCGCGGTGTGGCCTTCGACCTGGATGTCCGCGCCCACGCGCAGCAGTTCATTGACGTGCATGAAACGGTTTTCGAAGATCGTCTCGTTGATCACGCCCACGCCGTCGGCCACGCAGTTGAGCGCCATGAACTGCGCCTGCATGTCGGTCGGGAACGCCGGATACGGCGCGGTGGTCAGGTTGACCGCCTTCGGTCGCTTGCCGTGCATGTCCAGGGTGATGCTGTCCGTGCCGCTCTCGATGCTGGCGCCGGCTTCGACCAGCTTGGCCAGCACCGCGTCCAGGGTATCCGGACGCGCGCGCTTCACCGTCACCCGGCCACCGGTCATCGCCGCGGCGACCAGGAAGGTCCCGGTCTCGATGCGGTCCGGCAGCACTTCATGACGGCCGCCACCGAGGCGCTCCACGCCCTGGATGACCAGCCGCGCGCTGCCCAGGCCTTCGATCTTCGCGCCCAGCGCGATCAGGCACTGCGCCAGGTCGGTCACTTCCGGCTCCATCGCGCAGTTGTCGAGCACGGTGGTGCCTTCGGCCAGTACCGCGGCCATCAGCACGTTCTCGGTGCCGGTCACGCTGACCATGTCGAAGGTGAAATGGCTGCCCTTCAGGCGCCTGGCGGTCGCCTTGATGAAGCCGTTCTCCACCACGATCTCCGCACCCAGCGCCTGCAGGCCCTTGATGTGCTGGTCCACCGGGCGCGAACCGATCGCGCAGCCGCCGGGCAGCGAAACTTCCGCCGCGCCGAAGCGGGCCAGCAGCGGGCCGAGCACCAGGATGGACGCGCGCATGGTCCGCACCAGTTCATACGGCGCCACATGCTGGTTCACCGTGCGCGGATCGACCTCGATCGCGCTGCCGCGCGACAGCGTGCCCTGGTCGATGGTGACCCTGGCGCCGAGTTCGCCGAGCAGCTTCACCGTGGTGATCACATCGTGCAGGTGCGGCACGTTGGTGATTTCCACCGGCGCATCGGCCAGCAGGGTCGCGCAGAGGATGGGCAGGACGGCGTTCTTGGCGCCGGAGATGTTCACTTCACCGTGCAGCGCATTGCCGCCGGTCACAACGATCTTGGCCATGTATCGGGGTCTTTTCGCAGTTCAGCCGGCTTCGGCCGGGGTCACGGTCTTCAGCGCCAGCGCGTGGATCGCGCCGCCCATCAGATCGCCGAGGGTGGCATACACCAGGCGATGGCGGGCCAGCGGCAGCTTGCCGGCGAAGGCTTCACAGACCACGGTCGCTTCGAAGTGCACGCCATCGTCGCCGCGCACGTCGGCACGGGCGCCGGGAAGGCCGGTTTCGATCAGGTTGCGGATGGTGTCGGCGTCCAACGGGCTTTCCTAATAAAATGTCGGCACATTCTACTCCGCTGCGTGGCGCCCGCATGGCTGATCCCAACCTGTCTTCCCCTCCTGCCGGCGCGCCCGGCCAGGCAGCGGCCCTGATCGCCAGCGGCAAGCGCGTGTTCGAGATCGAGCGCCAGGCCCTGGACGCGGTCGCCGAGCGGCTGGGCGAGGCCTTCCAGCAGGCCTGCGAACGGATCCTGTCCAGCCGTGGACGGGTGGTGGCCACCGGCATGGGCAAGTCCGGGCACGTGGCGCGCAAGATCGCTGCCACCCTTGCCTCCACCGGCACGCCGGCGTTCTACGTGCATCCGGGCGAAGCCGGGCACGGCGACCTCGGCATGATCACCGAAGCCGACGTGGTGCTGGCGCTGTCCTATTCGGGCGAGTCCGACGAGTTGCTGATGCTGCTGCCGGTGCTCAAGCGCCAGGGCAACCTGCTGATCTCGATGACCGGCCGCCCGCAGTCCAGCCTCGCCCGGGCGGCCGACATCCACCTGGATGTCAGCGTGCCCAATGAAGCCTGCCCGCTGGCGCTGGCCCCCACCTCCAGCACCACCGCCTCGCTGGCGATGGGCGATGCGCTGGCGGTGGCGCTGCTGGACGCGCGCGGCTTCACCGCCGACGATTTCGCACGCTCGCACCCGGCCGGCAGCCTGGGCCGGCGCCTGCTGCTGCACATCACCGACGTCATGCACACCGGCGACGACCTGCCCAGGGTGGACGTCGACGCCAGCCTCAGCCAGGCGCTGGTGGAGATGAGCCGCAAACGGCTGGGCATGACCGCGGTGGTGGACGGCGATGGCGTGCTGATCGGCCTGTTCACCGATGGCGACCTGCGCCGCGCGCTGGACAGCGAGCTGGACGTGCGCAGCGCCCGGATCGCCGATGTGATGACCCGCAACCCCCGCACCATCGGCGCCGACCAGCTTGCGGTGGAAGCGGCCCGGCTGATGGAAACCCACAAGATCAACGGCCTGGTCGTGGTCGATGACGCCGGCCGCGCCGTCGGCGCGCTGAACATTCATGACCTGTTGCGGGCGCGGGTGGTTTAACCGACCCTTGCCTGGCCCCATTCATTCCCCAGGAATCCTCCCTGGACAACCGGACGACAGCCCCCTGATGCCCTGGTCACCCCTGCCCGCGTTCCCCGCCCACCTGCATGCCGCCGCGGCGCGTATCCGCCTGGCGTGCTTCGACGTGGACGGCACGCTCACCGACGGTCGGCTCTACTACGACCGTGAAGGCAACGAGAGCAAGGCATATTTCGTGCAGGACGGCCTGGGACTGAAACTGCTTCAGAAGCACGGCATCCATCCCGTGCTGATCACCGCGCGCAACAGCCAGTCCGCGCTGAAGCGTGGTGCCGACCTCGGCATCGACACCCAGATCGCGGTCGGCGACAAGCTGGCCAGCGTACAGGCACTGTGTGCCACCCATGGTGTTTCGATGGACCAGGTCGCCTTCATGGGCGACGACCTGCCCGACCTGGCGCCACTGTGCGCGGTGGGCCTGGCGGTGGCGCCGGCCAATGCGCACCCCTGGGTCGCCGAGCGCGTGCACTGGCAGACCCGTGGCGAAGGCGGTCGCGGTGCCGCGCGCGAGCTGTGCGACGTGCTGCTGGCCGCACAGGGACAGGTCGATGCGGTGCTGGCGGGGTTCGGCGCATGAACTGGCGGACCGCCATCGGCGGCGTGCTGCTGGTCGTGGCCGTGCTCAGCGGCTGGTCGCTGCTGCGCAACCGCGATACCGGCCCGCAGGCGGTCGTCGACGACGGCAGCGTGGACTATGTCCTGCACGATTTCGACATCGTCGTGCTGGACGACGAAGGCAAGGAGTCCACCACCCTGCGTGCGCCACGGCTGGAACGCAGCCGCGCCGACCAGACCCTGACCATCGCCACGCCCGTGTTCGAGATGCCCGACCAGGACGGCAACCACTGGACGCTGCGCGGCGATTCCGGCTGGGTCAGCGCCAAGGGCGAGGAAATGAAGCTGCGCGGCAACGTCAGCGGCGACAGCCCGACGGTCGGGAATACGCCGCCGACCACCTTCCGCACGCCCACGCTGGACGTCTTCCCCAGGCAGAGCCGCGCACGAACCGACGCTGCGGTGACCATGACCCGGCCCGGCATCACGCAGACCGGCGTCGGCTTCGAAGCCGACATGAAGACCCGTCAATACCGCCTCCTTTCGCAGGTCAAGACCCGCTATGAACCCAATGCTGCCCGCTAAGCTCGCGCTGCTCGTCCTGCTGCTGCCGGGCGTGGCCCTTGCCAAGACCGCCGACCGCAACCAGCCGATGAACCTGGATGCCGACAGCAACGACTGCAACTTCGCCGACGACAACGGCACCTGCCGGTTCGCCGGCAACGTGGTCATCACCCAGGGCACGCTGATCGTGCATGCCGCCAGCGCCGACGTCATCCGCAAGGGCGGCGATGTCGATCGCGTGGTGTTCAAGGGCAGGCAGGCCACCCTCGAGCAGGAGATGGACGACGGCTCGAAGATGAAAGCGTGGGCCGACAACATGGATTACAACGTCAACAGCGACGTGATCGTGCTGACCGGCAACTACAAGGTGGAATCGGCGCGCGGCACCAACAGCGGCCAGCGCATGACCTACAACACCCGTACCGGCAACATGCAGAGCGGTGGCGATGGCACCCGCGTGCGTACCGTCATCCAGCCGAAGAACAAGGCGCCGGCAGCACAGCCCGCTGGTCAGCCTGCCGCGCAGCCGGCCAGGCAGGGGAGCGAACAGTAATGCTCGTCGCCAAGGGCCTGCGCAAAAGCTACAAGCAGCGCGAAGTGGTGAAGGACTTCGGGCTGACCCTGGACGCTGGCGAGGTGGTCGGCCTGCTCGGCCCGAACGGCGCCGGCAAGACCACCTGCTTCTACATGATCGTCGGCCTGGTGGCCGCCGACGCCGGCAGCATCGTGCTCGACGGCAAGGACATCACCAGCGACCCGATGTACACCCGCGCCAAGCAGGGCGTCGGTTACCTGCCGCAGGAGCCCTCGGTGTTCCGCAAGCTCAGCGTGGCCGACAACATCCGGCTGGTGCTGGAACTGCGCGAGGACCTCGACCGGGACGGGCGTGAGCGCGAACTGGCCAGCCTGCTCGACGAACTGCAGCTGGGCCACGTGGCCGAGCAGCTCGGCGCCAGCCTGTCCGGCGGCGAGCGCCGTCGCTGCGAAATCGCCCGCGCGCTGGCCGCGCAGCCGCGGCTGATCCTGCTCGACGAGCCGTTCGCCGGCGTCGATCCGATCTCCGTCGGCGAGATCCAGCGCATCGTCACCCATCTCAAGCAACGCGGCATCGGTGTGCTGATCACCGACCACAATGTCCGCGAGACCTTGGGAATCTGCGACCGCGCGTATATCCTCGCCGAAGGTACGGTGCTCGCCCAGGGCGCTCCCGCGGACCTGCTGGGGAATGCAGATGTCCGCCGCGTCTACCTGGGAGATGCCTTCAAGCTCTGAAGGTGGCCGCCGGACCTTTCCCTTCCCGTTCGGCGCTGGCATGAAAACGCGGTTGCAGACATCGCTGGGGCAACACCTGGTCATGACGCCGCAGCTGCGCCAGGCGATCAGGCTGCTGCAGATGTCCAGCACCGAGCTGGACGCGGAGATCGCCGAGGCGGTGGAGAGCAATCCGCTGCTGGACTGGGCCGACCAGGCCGACCCCGGTGGCGCACCGGATGCAGCGGACGCACGCAGCGGCGAACAGCCTGGCGACCAGGATGCCGGGGGCGGGGGTGGCGACGCGCCGCCCGCGCCCGATGCCGCCGATGAGGGATGGACGCCTTCCGAAGTCGACTGGAGCGGCGCCGGCAGCGGCGGGTCGTTCGATGATGACGACGATGCCGGCAGCGCCGCTGAACGCGTCGCCGAGGCCGAAACCCTCGCCGACCACCTGCTGTGGCAGCTGCACCTGTCGCCGCTGTCCGCGCGCGACCGCAGCATCGGTGCCGCGCTGGTCGATGCGCTCGACGATGATGGCTACCTGCGCGAATCGCTGGACGGCATCGCCGAGACCCTGCTGCCGGGCATCCACGCCGGGCACGACGAAATCCTGACCGTGCTGCACCAGGTGCAGCGCTTCGATCCGGTCGGCATTGGCGCGCGCAGCCTGGGTGAATGCCTGCAGCTGCAGCTGGACGTGCTGCCCGTCGACACGCCGGGGCTGGCACTGGCCCGCCAGATCGCCGATGGCCCGCTGGAGCGCCTGCCGCGCGCCGGCATCGCCGGGATCGCCCACGAACTGAAACAACCGCTGGAGGCGGTGGACACTGCCGTCGCGCTGCTGCGTTCGCTGGATCCGCGTCCCGGCAGCCAGGTCGCACCGCTCACCCAGGACACCTACGTGGTTCCCGATCTGGTGGTATGGCGCCAGGCCGGGACATGGCGCGCCGCGCTGGCCGGGCATGCCGGTCCGCGGGTCACCATCCATCGGGGTTACGAGCAGATGATCCGGCGCTGTGGCGAGGCCGATGCCGGCTACCTGAAGGCGCACCTGCAGGAAGCGCGCTGGCTGCTGAAGGGGCTGGAGGCACGGGGCGAGACCCTGCTGCGGGTCATGCAGTGCCTGCTGCAGCAGCAGGCCGGTTTCCTCGAGTTCGGCGCCCAGGCGCTGCGCCCGCTGACCCTGCGCGAGATCGCCGGCGAGCTCGGCCTGCACGAATCGACCATATCCCGCGCCATCGCCCGCAAACACGTGCGCACGCCGCGCGGCACCCTGCCGCTGCGCGCGTTCTTCGCATCCGGCATCGATACCGAGGGCGGCGGCGAGGCGTCCAGCACCGCCATCCAGGCGATGATCCGGCGCCTGATCGACGATGAAAACCCGCGCAAGCCGCTTTCTGACGCCAAGCTGGCTGACCTGTTGAAAACCTCCGGCATCCCGGTGGCGCGGCGGACCGTAGCGAAGTATCGTGAAGCCATGAACATTTCCGCCTCGCACGAGAGAGTCAGGATCGCTTGACGCGCACGCGCCGGCGGAGACGTTCATTGGCAAATCCGAATAAAGGAGAAACCCGATGCGCATTGAAACGTTTGGCAAAGACGTCGAAGTCACCCCGGCCCTCAAGGAGTACGTGGAAACCAAGCTCTCGCGGGCGGGCAAGCATTTCGGCGAGCACTGCGAAACTCGGGTTACGCTGAAGCTGCAGAACAAGAACGAGCATCACGTCGATGCCACCGCGAACATCCCCGGCAATACCCTGCATGCGGAGGCCACCGGCCAGACCATGTATGCGGCGATCGACATCCTGGCCGACAAGCTCGACCGGGTGCTGACGGCGGAAAAGGAAAAGAAGCAGCAGAAGAAACAGCAGCACGCGCCCCTGCCGGTGGGCGACAATGGCGGCTGACGTCCCCATTCTCCTCCTGACATGCCCCTGACCGATCTGATGGCGGCCGTGCAGACCGAAGTCTGCACGGCAACCGACCGCGACAGCGTGCTGCTGGCCGCCGCCCGCCTGCTGGCCTGCCGCCAGGCCAATGCCGAGCAGATCCACCACAACCTGCGCGAGCGCGAAACCCTGGGCAGCACCGCGATCGGCCACGGCATCGCGATCCCGCATGGACGTGCGCCCGCGCTCGAAAGCCCCCGCGGCGCCCTGCTGAAACTCGAAACCCCGGTCGATTTCGGCGGCGACGAGCCGGTCGACCTGGTGTTCGCGATCGCCGTCCCGGCGCATTACACCCACCAGCACCTGATGCTGCTGTCCGAACTGGCCGAGCTGTTTTCCGAGCCCGCGATCCGCGACGCGCTGCGGGCAGCGGAAGATGCCGACGCCCTGCGCGCCATCATCGATGTCCCACCCCCGGCGAGTGCCGCATGAACACCAGCATCACCGCACGCGAGCTCTACGAACGCCAGCGCGATCGGCTGGCGTTGCGGTGGGTTGCCGGGCAGAAGGGCGAGAAGCGGGAACTGGAAGCCGGCCACACCATGTCCCGGCGCCCTTCGCTGGCCGGTTACCTCAACGCGATCTACCCCAACAAGGTGCAGATCCTGGGCACCGAGGAACTGTCCTGGCTGGACTCGCTGGATTCGCGCCAGCGCTGGGAAACCATCGAGCGGATCATGCAGGCGCACCCGCTGGCGCTGGTCATCAGCAGCAACCAGCCCTGCCCGGAAGACCTGCGCGCGGCCGCCGACGAATCGCAGACCCCGCTATGGCTTTCGCCCAAGCGCGGCCATGAGCTGCTCAACCATCTGTCCTACCACCTGGCGCGCACGCTGGCGCCGCGGGTGATCCTGCATGGCGTGTTCATGGAGATCTATTCCATCGGCGTGCTGATCACCGGCGAGGCCGGATCGGGCAAGAGCGAGCTGGCGCTGGAACTGCTCAGCCGTGGCCACCGGCTGGTCGCCGACGACGCGCCCGAGTTCACCCAGATCGCCCCGGACGTGCTCGACGGCACCTGTCCCGAGCTGCTGCAGGACCTGCTGGAAGTGCGCGGGCTTGGCGTGCTGAACGTGCGCGAGATGTTCGGTGACACCGCTGTAAAGAAGAACAAGTACCTTCGGCTGATCGTCCACCTGACCAAGCCGATGACCGAGCCTTCCGCGTATGGCTACGAGCGCCTGACCGGCGATTCGGGTACCCGCCACGTGCTGGACCTGGACGTCCCGCTGATCACCCTGCCGGTGATGCCCGGTCGCAACCTGTCGGTGCTGACCGAAGCGGCCACCCGCCTGCACATCCTGCGCACCAAGGGCATCGACCCGGCAGCGATGTTCATCGCCCGCCACAGCAATCTGCTGGAACGCCGCATGCCATGAGCCATCCCCGCAGGAGGCCCCGGTGCCGTGGGTGATGATCCCCCCGGTGGGTGACGACCGTTGGTCGTCACCGCTCCCCACCCACCTCCGCCCCCTGGCCTGCACCCCGCTTCCCGAGCCACCCGAGAACCCCGCCCGCCATGAACATCGCCGCCCCCACCGCCCCGACCCTGATCATCGTCAGCGGCCTGTCCGGTTCGGGTAAATCCGTCGCCCTGAAGACGTTCGAAGACCAGGACTACTACTGCTCGGACAACCTGCCCATCGACCTGCTGCCGGATTTCGTGCGTCGCGTGCTGGGCGCGCCGGGAACGCCGCCGCGCCGGCTGGCAGTGGGGATCGACGTCCGCGGGCAGAGCGACCTCAGCCAGCTCACCCGATGGCGCCAACAGGCCGAGCAGGCCGGCGTCGACGCGCAGCTGCTGTTCTTCGAAGCCAGCGACGAGACGCTGCTCAAGCGCTACGCCGATACCCGTCGTCGCCATCCATTGAGCCAGCTGGGCCTGTCGCTGCCCGAAGCGATCGCCCGCGAACGCGAACTGACCGCCCCGCTGCGGCAGGCGGCCAACGCGATCATCGACACCACCCTGCTCAACGTGCACCAGCTGCGCCGCCAGATCGTCACCGAATACGCGCTCGGCCACGCCACCCGGCTGTCGTTGTTGTTCGAATCCTTCGCCTACAAGCGCGGCGTGCCGGCCGAAGCCGATTTCGTGTTCGATGCGCGGGTCTTGCCCAACCCGCACTGGGATCCGGAGCTGCGCCCGTTGAGCGGGCGCGAAGGCGGCGTGCGCGACTATCTGGAAGAACAACCGGACGTGCAGCGTTACCTGGCCCAGCTGATGGATTTCCTGGACACCTGGCTGCCCAAGCTCGGCAACGACACCCGCAGCTACGTGACGGTGGCCTTCGGCTGCACCGGCGGCAAGCACCGCTCGGTGTTCCTGGCCGAACGCATGGCCCGCCACGCCCGCGAACAAGGCTGGCAGGACGTCGCCACCTTCCACCGCGAACTCGACTGAAAAAAGGGGACGGAGGGGATTAAGTCGCATCTGGCTCATCCGTGCCGGATGCGACTTAATCCCCTCCGTCCCCTTTTTCGCTTTCCAGCTGAATACGGAACACTGCAGGGTCACGATCCTGCTATCGCCCCTTCATGCCGACCTGTTAACGTTCGGTAATGACCTGTGGCATTCTTCTTGTAACCCACCCCGGAATCGGAACCGCCCTGCTCGACGTGGCGACCCGGCTCCTGCGGCATCTGCCGCTGAAGACTGAAGCTTTCGAAGTACCGTTCGACGCAGACCTGGACACCCTGCTTCCGCTTGCCTCGGCCGCCATGCGCCGGGTGGACGGAGGACACGGTGTGCTGATCCTGACCGACCTGTACGGCGCCAGCCCCAGCAATCTCGCCGCGCAGCTGGCGAAGCTGGGCACCCCGGCCCGACGGGTAGCGGCGCTGAGCCTGCCGATGTTGTTGCGGGTGATGAATTATCCGGAACAGGGACTGGATCAATTGCCTGCCACTGCGGCGGCAGGCGCGCGAAATGGAGCGATAGTGGACGATGCTTGAACGAGAACTCACCGTAACCAACCGCCTGGGCCTGCATGCCCGCGCCACCGCCAAGCTGGTGCAGGAGCTGGCTCCGTTCCGCTGCAACGTCACCATGGCCGCCAAGGGCCGCGAGATCAACGCCAAGAGCATCATGGGCGTGATGCTGCTCGCCGCCGGCCAGGGGACTCCGGTGACCATCCGCATCAGTGGTGAGGATGAGCAGGCCGCGATGGATGCCGTCGTCGCCCTGTTCGAACGTCGCTTCGACGAGGACAGCTGACATGCCGCGCGCGCGTGCCGGCGTGGCTCCCACCGGCCTGCGGCCGGTGCAGCTGCTGTCCGGGCATGGCGCGTCGCGTGGCACCGCGCTCGGCCGCGCCCGCGTGCGGCTTCCGCATGCACTGGAGGTGGCCGAGCAGCGCATCGCCCCGCAGCAGGTCGAGCAGGAGCTGAAACGCCTGCACCAGGCGCTCGACGCTGCCCGCGCCGAGATGCACGACCTGCGCCAGCGCCTGCAGGGTGCACTGAACCAGGAAGCCGGCGAGTTCCTCGACCTGCATGCTCTGCTGCTGGATGATCCGGAGCTGCTGTTCGGCCTGGATGAGCTCATCCGCAGCGGCCCGTACAGCGCCAGCTATGCCCTGCGCCTGCAGCGCGACCGCCTGGCCAAGGTGTTCGACGGCATGGACGATGCGTACCTGAAGAGTCGCATGGACGACCTGGACCATGTGATCGGGCGCATCCACGCCTTCCTGCAGCCGGTGCTGCCGCCGGCGGTGAAGGGCCTGGCCGGCGAGATCCTGGTCTGCGAGAACATCGCGCCCTCGGAAATGGCGCAGCTGCAGTCGCAGGGCGTGGTGGCGATCGTCACCGTGGCGGGCAGCGCGCTGTCGCACAGCGCGATCCTGGCGCGCAGCCTGCACCTGCCGCTGATCGTCAACGTCCCCAACCTGCTGCACACGATCAGCGACGGCGACGTACTGATCGTCGACGCCAGCGACGGCAGCATCACCGTCAATCCACAGGCCGACAACCTGCGCGACTACCGCGTGCGGCTGAAGGAACACGCGCGCGAACAGCGCGAGCTGGGCCGCCTGCGCAGCAAGCCGAGCCGCACCCGCGACCAGGTCGACATCGCCCTGCTCGCCAATGCCGAATCGCTGGAAGATGTCACCCAGGCGCACGCCCTGGGCGCGCAGGGGCTGGGCCTGTACCGCACCGAATTCCTGTTCCTGCAGCGCAATGAGCTGCCGGACGAAGAAGAACAGTTCCAGGCCTACCGCGACGCGGCGCTGGGCATGGCGGGACGACTGGTGACCATCCGCACCCTCGACCTCGGCGCGGACAAGGCCGACCGCACCGGGCTGACGCTGAGCAACGAAGACAATCCGGCCCTCGGCCTGCGTGGCGTGCGCCTGTCGCTGGCGCGGCCGAAGGTATCCGACACCCAGCTGCGCGCGATCCTGCGTGCCAGCGCCTACGGCAAGCTGCGCGTGCTGGTGCCGATGGTCAGTACGCGCGAAGAGCTGCTCGCGGTTCGCCGGCGCATGGCCAGGCTTTCCGAACAGCTGCGCGCCGAAGGCCATGAGATCGCCGCGAAGGTGCCGCTCGGCGCGATGATCGAAGTACCGGCCGCCGCGTTCGCGCTGGAGAGCTTCATCGACCTGGTCGACTTCCTGTCGATCGGCACCAACGATCTGGTGCAGTACCTGCTGGCGGCCGACCGCAACAACGAGGCCCTCGGCGAGCTGTATTCGCCGCTGCATCCGGCGGTACTGCGGCTGCTGGCGCTGGTGATCGAAACCGGCATGCGGCATCGCATTCCGGTGGCGGTCTGTGGCGAGATCGCCGGCGACGCACGGCTGGCGCCGATGCTGCTGGCGCTGGGCCTCACCGAGTTCAGCCTGCACCCGGGCACGCTGCTGGAAGTGCGCCGCGCAATCCGCGACAGCGACCTCGGCCAGCTGCGCGCCGATGCGCCGAAGCTGCTCGCTGCCCGCGACCGCCGCGGCATCGAACGCTGGCTGGCAGGCCACTGACCGGAACAGCGGCGGGTCCCCTGCCGATCATGGATCGACACTACCGCCCGGCTCCGGCCACGATCCGGGTGGGTGACGACCGTTGATCGTCACCGCTCCTGATCGCGTTGCCGATCATGGATCGGCACTACCGTTTCGCTGCAGCGTGCATCGGCCCTACCCGTAGCCACGCCAGCGCGCGATAATGACGCGCTGCCCACCTTCGATGCTGCATCCTTCCTGCATCGCGGCCTTCTTTTTCCGCTGGAGCGCCAATGGCCGAAGCCGTACGCCACGACAAGACCGCGCGCCAGCTGCGCCTGCTCTCCGACGCACTGGACAGCGGCCGCCTCGGCCCCGTTCGCCGCCTGGTCAACACGCTGGCACCGGCTGAAATCGGCAACCTGCTCGAATCACTACCGCCCGGCAAGCGCGAAATCGTATGGGGCCTTGTCGATCCGGAAGACGATGGCGAGGTGCTGGTCCACGTCGGCGACGAAGTGCGCGAAAGCCTGCTCGCCGACATGGACCCCGATGAGATCATCGCCGCGGTCGAAGACCTCGATATCGACGATCTGGCCGACCTGGTCGAAGACCTGCCGGACACGGTCATCGATGAAGTGCTCAAGTCGATGGACCGCGAGAACCGCGAGCGCCTGGAGCAGGTGCTCTCCTACCCGGAAGACAGCGCCGGCCGCCTGATGAATCCCGACGTGGTGACCGTGCGCGCCGACGTCAACGTCGACGTGGTGCTGCGTTACCTGCGCCTGCGTGGCGAACTGCCGGACCACACCGACCACCTGTTCGTGGTCAGCCGGCGCCACCAGTATCTCGGCCGGGTATCGCTGGCCTCGCTGGTAACCCACGAAGACACCACGCCGATCAACCGCCTGATCGACGACGAGCAGCCGGCCATCGACGTCGGCGAGAGCGACGAGGAAGTCGCCCGCCAGTTCTCCGACCATGACTGGGTATCCGCACCGGTGGTGGACGACAACAACATCCTGCTCGGCCGCATCACCATCGATGACGTGGTGGACATCATCCGCGCCCAGGCCGAGCACCAGGCCCTCGGCGCGGCCGGCCTGGACGAAGAGGAAGACCTGTTCTCGCCGATCAGGCGCGCCGTGCGCGGCCGCGTGGTGTGGCTGGGCATCAACCTGTGTACCGCCTTCCTCGCCGCCAGCGTGATCGGCCAGTTCGAACTCACCCTGGAGAAAATCGTCGCCCTGGCGGTGCTGATGCCGATCGTCGCCGGCGTCGGCGGCAATGCGGCGGTGCAGGTGCTGACGCTGATGGTGCGTGGCCTTGCGCTGGGCCAGGTCGGCGCCAGCAACGCGCGCATCCTGCTATGGAAGGAATCGCGCGTTGCGCTGATCAACGGCGTACTGATCGGCAGCCTGGTCGGAATGATCGCCTATTTCTGGTTCCACAGTTTCCTGCTGTCGGTGGTCATCACCCTGGCGTTGATCATCAACTTCTGCGCGGCCGCGCTGGCCGGCGTGCTGCTGCCCCTGCTGCTCAAGCGCATGAACGTGGATCCGGCCGTCGCAGGCACCGTGGTGGTGACCGCGGTGACCGATGTCATCGGCTTCTTCAGCTTCCTCGGCCTTGCCACGCTGATCCTCCTCAACTGACCGGAGCCGTGCATGGCCACCACCGTCGACAACTATTTCCAACCCGGCTGGCGCGACCAGGTCCATGTCTGCGCCGCATGCGAATGGCAGGGCAGCTCACGTGCGATGGTGATGGAACTGCACGAGGACCTCACCGAGTACGACTGCCCCGCCTGCGAGAACCCGCTGCTGATGGTGATGCATCCGGATATCGAACAGGTGCGGGCAGCGGCAGCGGCCGGCAACGCCGAAGCACAGGCACAGCTCGACATCATCGCCACCGCCCCCGGCATCTCCCGGTAGATGCCGGTCGCGGGCGGGCACGCTCGCCGGAGCACAGACGCCGCTTTCCTTCTCCTGGATGTACGATGGGCGCGGCTCCGGATACCGAGAAACCGCCATGTCCCGTTTCCCGAAACGCTGGCTCCCGCTGGCTGCCCTGCTGATCTTCGTCGCCGGCTGTGCCAGCACGCCGGAGGCCGCCACGGGCCGCTTCGAAGCACGCACGGTCACCGTGGATGGCCGCACCTCCACTTACCAGGTCTTCGTTCCCGCGCCGGCAGCACGCAGTGGCGGCCCGCTGCCAGTGGTGTTGTTCCTGCATGGCTCAGGCGAGCGCGGCGTCGATGGCATCAAGCAGACCGAATCCGGGCTGGGGCCGTACCTGCGCACGCACGCCGCCGACTTCCCGGCGCTGGTGGTCCTGCCGCAGGTCCCGGACGATGAGGAGTGGTCGGGACGCAACAATCGCGTCGCGATCGCCGCACTGGATGCTGCCATCGCCGAGTTCGGCGCCGATCCGTCGCGCCAGTACCTGACCGGCATGTCGATGGGCGGCTATGGCAGCTGGAACATCGCCCTCGCCGACCCCTCCCGGTTCGCCGCGATCGTGCCGGTATGCGGCGCCGTGCTCGTGCCCCGCGAGGTGCGCCCTACGCTGCTGGTGGAAGCGGTCGCCAACGAGGCCGATCCGTATGCGGCCGTGGCGCAGCGCCTGAAGCAGGTACCGATCTGGATGTTCCATGGCGCGCTGGACGATGTGGTGTATCCGGACGACGACCGCAAGCTGCACGCCGCCTTCAAGGCCGCCGGCGCACGGGACACGCGCTACACCGAATATCCGCAAGGCAACCACAACGCCTGGGACGCCACCTACGCCGATCCCGCGATGTGGCAATGGCTGTTCGCCCAGAAGCGCTGATCGCAATCCCCGAATCCTGGTGGGTGACGACCTGGGATATTGGTGGGTGACGACCGTTGGTCGTCACGCTCCGCACTCTCACACTACCCGCGGCCTCCCCTGATGCTGTCGCCTGGCCGACGATGTACATCATTGCCTCATGAGCAGCCATCGCCTCCGCTATGGTCGATGGTCCATCATCGGCCAGAGCTACATCCTCACCTGGGTCTGCCACGAGCGACATCGCTGCTTCGATGATCCCATCGCGGCACACATCATCATGGAGCAGCTGTCCGCACCTCAAACGCGGTTGCTGGTTGAGTCGCTCGGATGAATCGCTGCATCGACATGCGATGTACATCGTTGGCATTCCGATCCGGGCCGGCCTGTCATCGCGGATCGGGGAGTATCCGTTTGCCTGGTGCAGGTGGCTGGAAGATGAAGGAGTGTGACGACCAACGGTCGTCACCCACCAGAAGCAACAGGCATCACCCACCCGCCGGGGATCAGCCCAGCAGGGTTTCCAGCACCGCCATGCGCACGGCGACGCCGTTGGCGACCTGGCGCAGCACCCACGACTGCGGGCCATCGGCCACCTCGTCGGTGACTTCCACGCCGCGGTTGATCGGACCGGGGTGCAGCACGGCGGCATCGGTACCCGCGCGCTTGAGGCGCGCGGCATCCAGGCCGTACTGCGCGTGGTACTGCTCCAGTGAAGGCACCAGCCCTTCTTCCATGCGCTCGCGCTGCAGGCGCAGCATCATCAGCGCATCGGCACCTTCCAGCATCGCATCGAAATCCTGGCCGACCACGCAGCCCTTCAGGGTTTCGTCGTCGGGCAGCAACGATTGCGGGCCGCACACGCGAATCTCGCCCACGCCCAGCGTGCGCAGCGCATGCAGGTCGGTACGCGCCACGCGCGAATGCTTCACGTCGCCGACGATCAGCACCTTCATCTTCGAAAAATCACCGCCCTTGGCCTGGCGCAGAGTGAGCATGTCGAGCAGGCCCTGGGTAGGGTGCGCACTGCGGCCATCGCCGGCGTTCACCAGCGCGGTGCCCTCGCCCGCCGCCGCTGCCAGTTCGGCGACCGCGCCATCGTCCGGATGGCGCACGATGAAACCGCGCACACCCATCGCTTCAAGATTACGCAGCGTATCCACCGCCGTTTCACCCTTGCGCGTGGACGACGTGGACGCATCGAAGTTCAACACGTCGGCACCCAGCCGCTGTGCCGCCAGCTGGAACGAACTGCGCGTGCGCGTGGACGGTTCGAAGAACAGCGTGCACACTGCCGAGCCCGCCAGCACCGCGCGCTTGTTGCCGACGCGTCCGACCGCGGCATCGCGGATCTGGCCGGCACGGTCCAACAGCTGCAGCAGCGTTTCGCGCGGCAGGCCTTCCAGGGTGAGCAGGTGGCGCAGGCGTCCGGAGGAATCGAGTTGCGAAGCGGTCATGGCAGGAGGTCGGGCAGCTCAGGGAAGAGGGATGGCGTCGTCCGGGCTGGACAACCAGCGGTCGATGATCACCGCGGCGGCCACCGCGTCCAGGGCGGCAGCATCGCGGCGGCGCTTGCGTCCTTCGGCACGTTCGACGGCGAAACGGCGCGCGGCTTCGACCGAACTGGAACGCTCGTCGATCAACACCACCGGCAGTTTGTAGCGCTCCCGCAGCTGGCGGGCGAAGCCCTGCGCACGCTTGCGGTTGGGCTGGTCCTTTCCGTCCAGGGTCAGCGGATCGCCGACCACCAGGCCATCGGGTTTCCATTCCTTCAGCAGCCGCTCGACGACGGCCCAGTCCGGGCCATTGCCATGCACGTCGATCACCGCGATGGCGCGGGCATGGGCGGCGAAGGTACTGCCGATCGCCACGCCGATCCGTCGCGAGCCGACATCGAAGCCGAGCACGGTGCCATCGCGACGGATGCCCGTGGATTCAGACATGGCCGCTGTAGTCGGTCAGGCGGAACAGGTCCACGCCGATGCGCGCCGCGGCGCCCTGCCAACGCTGCTCCAGCGGCGTGTGGAACAGCACGTCCGCATCGGCTGGCACCGCCAGCCAGCTGTTCTCGGCCAGTTCGGTTTCCAACTGCCCATCAGCCCAGCCGGCGCAGCCCAGCGTAACCAGCGCGTTGGCCGGACCTTCGCCGCTGGCCATCGCTTCGAGGATGTCGCGCGAGGTGGTCAGGAACAGGCCATCGCCGACGGCGAGGCTGGAATCCCACGGCCGTGCATCGTCATGGATGACGAAGCCGCGCTCGGGGTGCACCGGCCCGCCGTTCAGCACCACGCGGGCGCGCAGCGTTTCATCGCCGGTGGCGATGTCCATCTGCGCCAGCACTTCGCCGAGGGTGTATTCGGAGGGCTGGTTGATCAGCACGCCCATCGCGCCGTTCTCGTCGTGCTGGCAGATCAGCGCGACGCTGCGGGCGAAGGTGGCGTCGGCCAGCGATGGCAGCGCGACCAGCAGGTGATGGGCAAGGGAGGTAGGAGTCACGGGCATGCGTCCATTCTACCTGCTGGACCGTACGCGGGCATGAGGCGGTAGGATGGCGGAAATTTCCGCGATGGAGCGTCCGATGCAATCCGGCACCCTGCTGTCCGCGAGCACCCGCAGTGCCATCGTCCTCATCGCGCTGCTGCAGGGATTGCTGCTGTATCTGGCGCATCAGCTCGATGGCCGCTGGCCGTTCCAGGAAATCGGCTCGCACTTTCGCTGGTACGCGTGGGTGCTCTCGGTGCCCACCGCCATCGCGCTGACCGTCGTCGACCTGCGCGACCGCCGCCTGTGGCTGCATGCGGCGATGGGCTCGCTGGTGGTGCTGGCGCTGGCCAGCTGGATCGGCTGGAACCTGCAGGGCCCCAGCGGGCTGCGCCCGGACACGCTGGGCGCGCCGTTTTCGCTGGCCATGGCCATCGCCACCTTCATCCTGCTGCCGTGGTGGCAGCTGCGCCTGCGCGATGGGCATTGGCGGGCCACCTATGACGGACTGTTCGAGCGGGCGTGGCAGAACGGCCTGACGCTTGCGATGGCCGCGTTGTTCACCGGCCTGACCTGGCTGCTGCTGTGGCTGTGGGCGGCGCTGTTCGCGCTGGTGAAGATCGACGCATTCAGCGAACTGTTCCGGCAGCCGGCCTTCATCGCGCTGGCCACCGGCACCCTGGCCGGCTTCGGCGTACTGATCGGGCGTACCCAGCACCGCGCGATCCAGATCACCCGCCAGATCCTGTTCGCGCTCTGCCGCGGACTGCTGCCCCTGCTGTCCTTCATCACCGTGCTGTTCGTGCTGAGCCTGCCGTTCACCGGCCTGCAGCCGCTGTGGGAAACGCGCTCGGCCGCCGCGCTGCTGCTGGTGCTGGCACTGCTGCTGGTGGCGTTCGCCAATGCGGTCTACCAGCACGACAGCGAGCAGGCCCCCTACCCTACATGGCTGCGGCGGCTGGTCGAGGCCAGCCTGGTCGTGCTGCCGGTGCTGGCCGCGCTGGCGCTGTATGCGATGTGGCTGCGCATCAACCAGTATGGCTGGACCTTGGACCGGTTCTGGGCCGCGCTGGTGGCGGTGCTGGTGGCCGGCTATGCGGTTGGTTACGCGCTGGCCCCGTTCCGGCGCGGCGGTCGCTGGCTGCAACGGCTGGAGCCGGCCAACCGCGTCATGTGCTGGGCGGTGCTGGCCGCGGCGCTGCTGTCGAACTCTCCGCTGCTGGACCCGATGCGCATCACCCTGGCCAGCCAGAAGGCACGCCTGCTCGCCAACCCGGCCGCCATCACCGCCACCGATGCGATGATGCTGCGCTTCGAGGTCGGCCGTCGCGGCCTGGACACGTTGCGCGAACTCCAGACCGATCCGCGTGTCGCCGGCGATCCGCGCGCGGCCAGCGTGGTGACCCAGGCGCTGGCCCGCACCGCTCCGCACGGAACCGAGGCACCGATCGACGATGGCATCCGGGACCTGGCCACGCTGCATGAGCGCCTCCCGCTTGCCACTGGTTCGGCGGTGCCGCCGGACAGCTGGTGGCAGGCGGTACTGGCGCGCAGGCTCCCTGCCGGCTCCTGCCTCGATACCGACCAGGCCTGCGTGGTGCTCAGCCGCGACGTCGACGGCGATGGACAGGACGAGGTGCTGCTGTGTTCCCTGCCGCCCCAGTCGGGCGCCTATTGCCAGCTCCATGCGCTCGGTGCGAAGGGCTGGTGGCAGGCCGGCAGCTATGCCTTCCCACGTGGCGAAAGCCGCGAAACCGGGACCGCCATCCAGGCCGCCGTGCGCGCCGGCAAGCTGGCCCCGCAGCCACCGCGCTGGCCCGCATTCTCGCTGGATGGCGCCGAACCTGTCTCCATCGACAACCTCACCAAGGAACCCGTGGACCGCCCATGAGTGGATACTGCCGCATCGCCCCAGGCCATCCCGTACACGGCCATTACCACGACCATGAGTACGGCTTCCCACAGCGCGCGGAGCGCGAGTTGTTCGAGCGCCTGCTGCTGGAAATCAACCAGGCCGGGCTGAGCTGGGAGACCATCCTGAAGAAACGCGAGGGCTTCCGTCGCGCCTACGACGGCTTCGACGTGGACACGGTGGCGGCCTACCAGCAGCAGGACATCGAGCGCCTGCTCGGCGATGCGGGCATCATCCGCAACCGGCTGAAGGTGCTGGCGGCCATCCACAATGCGCAGGTGATCCAGGGGCTACGGCAGAGCCACGGCAGTTTCGCCGGCTGGCTGGACGCCCACCACCCGCGGGACAAGGTGGCGTGGGTGAAGCTGTTCAAGAAGACGTTCCGGTTCACCGGCGGCGAAATCACCGGTGAATTCCTGATGAGCCTGGGCTACCTGCCCGGCGCGCACGCGGAGGATTGCCCGGTGCATGCGCGGCTGGTGGCGCTCAACCCGGCGTGGATGCAGGTGGCGACCACGGCTGGTGGGTGACAGCCCGCCTGGGGGTGGGAGACCGCTGTCTTTGGTGGGTGACCACTGCTTTTGGTGGGTGACGACCGTTGGTCGTCACCATCCTCACACCCACCACACCCGCACCCATCGCAAAGGGCCCGGCGCGGCTCACACGCCCATGTACCGTCCGGGGCGATGGTTGAACATCAGCACCAGGCTGAGCACCAGCGCACCGATCGCCGAGTACATCACCTGGGCGGGCGACAGCGCGGTGAACGCCACCAGCATCAGCATCGCATCGAAGCTCATCTGGACCTTGCCGGCGCTCCAGCCGCGGGTGCGCTGCAGGTAGACGGCGAGGATGCCGATGCCGCCCAGGCTGGCCCGATGGCGGATGAAGAACAGGATGCCCAGGCCGGACAACGCACCGCCGACCACCGCCGAGTACAACGGATCGATATGCGCGAAATCCGCCCAGCGCGGCAACAGGTCGGTGAGCATCCCGCAGGCGGTGACCGCCGCGAACGTCTTCAATGTGAACTCCCACCCCATGCGGCGCACGCCCACCCAGTAGAACGGCAGGTTGACCAGCACGAACACCACGCCGAAGTTCCAGCCGACCGTGTAATGGAGCAGGAAAGCCAGCCCGGCCATGCCGCCGATCATCAGGCCGCCTTTGGCGAAGATCGCCAGGCCCAGCGAGGCCACCAGCGTGGCCAGCACCATGCCCTGGACATCCTCGGCGTGGGAATGGCGCAGCGCGCGCGCATCCTGGACGGTGCCGGCACTATCGGGTGGCGGGGTCAGCGGACCGGCGGTGACGAGGTGGCCATCAGCGTCGTCGCACGGCGCGGGGCCATGGGATTGCAGGGACATGGGGGGTGGGGTGTCGCGGTGGGGTGACGTATTAGACACGAACCCGGCGACAGTTGCATTCCGCCAACACAGGGGTGAGGACTGGCGATGCGGATAACGACCGCCCATGTGGGTGACGACCGTTGGTCGTCACGCCCCTGGTTCAGGAATCTGCATGCCGGGCTGGAAAGCGTGGCGACCAACGGTCGTCACCCACCAAGGCGCCTTTCGAGGCATCAATCCTTGGTGACGCGGTTGATCTCGGCCAGGCTGGTCACGCCCTTGCTTGCCTTCACCAGCGCGGACTGGCGCAGGTCGTTCACGCCGATGGCCTGTGAGGCTTCGGCGATCTGCAGCGCGTTGCCGCCAGCCAGCACGATCGTGGCGATCTCGTCGGTCATCGGCATCACCTGGTAGATACCGGTCCGGCCCTTGTAACCCGCGGTGCAGTCATCGCAGCCCACCGCCTCGTACAGTTCGATGCCGGCATCCAGCTGCGCCTGGGTGAAGCCTTCAGCCAGCAGCGCATGGGCCGGCAGCTCGGTGCGCCGCTTGCAGTTGTTGCACAGCCGGCGCGCCAGGCGCTGGGCGATCACCAGGGTCACCGAGCTGGTGATGTTGTACGGGGCGATACCCATGTTCATCAGGCGCGCGATCGTCTGCGGCGCATCGTTGGTATGCAGCGTGGACAGCACCATGTGGCCGGTCTGCGCCGCCTTGATCGCGATCTCCGCGGTTTCCAGGTCGCGGATTTCGCCGACCATGATGATGTCCGGATCCTGGCGCAGGAACGAACGCAGGGCGGCGGCGAAGGTCATGCCGCGCTTGTTGTTCTGCTGGACCTGGTTCACGCCGGGCAGGCGGATTTCCACCGGATCTTCGGCGGTGGAGATGTTGCGCGTTTCATCGTTGAGGATGCCCAGCGCGGTATACAGCGACACCGTCTTGCCCGAACCGGTCGGGCCGGTCACCAGCACCATTCCGTAGGGCTTGTGGATCGCCTCCAGGAACAGCCGCTGCTGGTCGTCTTCATAACCCAGCTTGTCGATGCCCAGCTTGGCCGCGCTGCCATCCAGGATACGCAGCACCACCTTCTCGCCGAACAGGGTCGGCAGCGTGCTGACACGGAAGTCGATCTGCTTGGTCTTGCTCAGGTTGAGCTTGATGCGTCCATCCTGCGGCACGCGCTTCTCGGCGATGTCCAGCTGCGCCATCACCTTCAGGCGCGCGGCGATGCGCTGGTTGAGCTTCACCGGCGCGCGCGCCACCAGCTTCAGCAGGCCGTCGATGCGCAGGCGCACGCGGTAGTCGTCTTCATACGGCTCGAAGTGGATGTCCGAGGCGCCCTTGCGGATCGCGTCCACCAGCACCTTGTTGACGAACTTCACCACCGGGGTGTCATCGCCCTTGGCGTCGATGCCCGCATCGCCACCGCTGCCATCGTCGTCGGTGCCGATTTCCAGGTTGGCCATGCCCTCGTCGTCGCCACCAAGCGAATCGGACATTGCGTCATGGCTGGTCTGCCACTGCTCCAGCGCGCGGCGGATCTGGTCCTCGTCGACCAGGATCGGCTCCACCACCAGGTTGGTGTGGAACTTGATCTCGTCCAGCAGATGGGTGGGATTGCTGGTACCGATGTAGAGCCGGCCGCCGCGCTTGAACAGCGGCAGCACGCAATGCTTGCGCAGCAACTCCTCGCTGACCAGCGCGATGGCGCTCTGGCTGGCATCGAACGCCGTCACGTCGAACAGCGGCATGCCGAACTCCACCGAGTTGGCTGCCGCCAGCTGCGCCGCGCTCACCACCTTGTTCTGCGCGAACCACTGCGGCAGCGGCAGGCGCGCCTCGGTGGCCTTGGCCATCGCATCGCGGGCGGCCGCCTCGTCCAATGCCCCATCCTGGACAAGACGACGGGCCAGCCCGGTGATGCCGACAAGGTTTGCAGTGGCAATGGCGTTCATGCGGTTCCTGTAATGGGCTGGCGCCCGGCCGGGATTTCCCCTCCCGCCCGGCGTGTTCTACGGGTCTGCTGCTGGCTCCCCCGGCAGCACCTGCATGGTAACCCGAGTCGGGCAGCGCGATTCATGGGAGCGTCTTGCCCCAAGCGTAGTCATAGCGGAAGAACCAACCCCAACCGCAGCCTTTGCTGACACTGACAAACGGACAACCCCCATACCCTCCTGACTATTATTGGCCTATAGTAGGGCTATAAGTAGCCATGCGGAGCGACATGATGGCCAGCACCGACAAATCCGGACGTGTCCCCCAAACCAGGCCGGCCGCCCTTCAAAAGTCCAATCCCGGAAAGGTATCAGCAGGCGTGGCGCCACGTCAGGCCAGGAATGCACCCCTGCTGTCCGAGGCGATTACTCAACTGCAGGCCGCGGCCGGCAAACGGCGGGCCACCAGAGGACAACGCTTCGAAGCGGTGGCATTTCGGCTCCTGCTACGGTCTGCGCCGCTCCAGGAACGCATCAGGCTGGAACGCGAGGGCGTTCCTTCGATCATTGTCCAGGATCTGATCGACGACATCGGAGTCAGCAGCGCCGATTTCCAGCGCTACGTAGGCGTGGCCAAAGCAACGTTCACGAAGAAGATGAAAGAAATGTCGATGTTCTCCGGCACCACCGGCCAGTCGGTGGTGGGCCTGATGGACCTCATCAACAAGGTCGAGGACATGCTGTCCGTCGAAGATACCCCGGAAGCAAGGAATTTCGACGTAGAGCGGTGGGTCGGACGCTGGATACAGAAGCCGCAGCCGGCGCTGGGAGGCCTGCCTCCGGCGGAGTTCCTGGATACACCTTCCGGCAGGGAATCAGTAATGCGCATCCTGGGCGCGATGCAGAGCGGCGCCTATCAATGAAGCTCCACCGCATTGCGTCGGGGGGCAGGACATGGGTCCCCGCCGACGTGAGCGGCGCGGGCGCTGCCAGTGAGCCGGGGCGCTGGAACAACAAGGGCGAGCATGTGCTCTACGCGGCTCCTGCCCTTTCTCTTGCGGTACTGGAAACGGCCGCCCACATCGACGATTCCGGTTTGCCGCTCAACAGGTTCGTGGTGGAACTGGATGTGCCCGATGCCGTGTGGGACGCGCGTCTTACGATGCGCGCCGGGGATTTGCCAGGAGGATGGGACGCCATTCCCTACTGCATGGTTTCCACAACCATTGGTGGCCAGTGGTATCAGGAGGGCAGGCACGCGCTGCTGGAACTCCCCTCCGTGATCGTGCCTGAGGAGCCGATCGTGCTGGTGAACGCAACGCACGCCGATGCCCGACAGATAAGGGCGAAGGCAGGAAGGCGATTCGACTACAACACGCTGTTCCGGCGGCCCTGGTAACGCCGGGCATCGCCGGGCTGCCAGTGCGATCCCCCAGCCCCTTCTTGCCCACTCGGCGGATCCATGCACGCTGCGTGCTCGGGGCTTTCCATCTCGGCGCGAAGGTGGGCCTTGCCAAGCTGGAATTGACTGCTGACGAGGCAGTGGCCTTGATTGCCGGAATCGACGGGGCAGCATGTTTTTACAAGAGCATGCAAGCAAGGAAAGATCGCTCGGGGCGGCTCTGGCAGGACGTCTACCTTACCCCCGCTCCAAGCACCGACCAGATGGTCTATATCGAGTTCAGCCCCGTCATCTACGCCGCCCCGCGCAGCGGCATATCCCCAAAGTCTCCGCAGATCGTAATCAGCTTCAAGCCACTGGATACCAAGGACAAGTGATGAACAACGAGGAATTCATCGAGCTGTTCAAGGGCACCGACATTGCCGTGATCGAAGCCGGGCAGTGCGCATCATGCGGCGCTGGTTCAAGCAGCGAAGGTCGCCACCGCCGCGCGACTCAAACAGCTTCGCCTTCAACTGGGGATGTCCCAGAAGGAGGCCAGTCGATTGACCGGCGGCGGGCACAATGCGTTCTCCCGCTACGAAAACGGGCAAGCAACTCCGCTGCCAGCGGTGACTCATCTCCTGGATCTGCTGGCCAGGCACCCAGAACTCGGCGATGAACTTCCCGGCGTTCGCGTAGTGAGGGTGCCGATGGAAAGGCGCAAGCCAGGCATGGGCGCATTTCACCTGAAGGTCTCCGACACGCCTGATCAATGCACCCGACGTGGCGGGCAAGCAGTAGGCATGCAGCAACTTCTTGCCGGCAGGTCAACAAATGTGAGGCGGCGTCCGATCAGCCGCCCGTGACCTCCGCAGAACCCGGCGCTACGAAGCGCGCCCCAGCGCCGCCATGTAGGTGACCAGACGCAGCCGTCCACTGCCGCGGGCATCCACGCCGAGCCGGTTCCAGTAGGTGTCCGCCAGCTCCCGTGCCAGGCGGGTATCGCCGGTGGCCCAGGCAGCATATTGCAGCGCTCCGAACAGGTAGTATCCCGAGCGCGCATCGGCCAGCAGCGCCGCGCCATGCGGTCCGGCCAGCAACCGCTGCCCGGTGGCGAGCACCTGCGCGTGGTCGTCGCTGGCGGCGGCCGACACCAGCGCCAGCGCATCGATCACCGTCGGATCGCGCAACGGACACGGCCGCCAGGTCGGCGTCACCCACAGTGCTTCGCGCTCGGCCGGAGGCAGGAAGGGCACCGTCTCCCCGGCCAGGAAGAACACCAGGCCCGCGGTCTCTGCCGGAGTGATCTCCAGCTCGCAACGCGCCCCCAGGCTTCGCAACGCGTCGGCCAGCGCATGGTCGCCGCCACCGGGAAGATCCGCGCCGTGCTGCAGGCGATGCGACAACAGCTGCGCCGTGGTGCGCCGCTGCAAGACCTGCAGGGTGAGCTGGTTGCCTTCGGCCGGAGGCGTGCGCGGCTCCGGGCCGCCCCACGCACGGGTCAGCGGCCACGGCGCGGTCATCAACGATTCGACATCGCCAACGAAGGCCTGCTGGAATCGCGCCACCGGCGCGCGCAGGGTCAACACCGGGTGGAAATCGGAATGGCGCGGCGAGGGATACAACGCGGGAAAGGCGCGTAGCGCAGCATCGCCCATTGCGAAGGTATCGCGCAGGTCGTCCAGCCCATGCACGCCGATACGCGCCAGTTCCGTGCGCAATGCCGGCTGGGCGAACAGACCGTCATTGAGCGCGGGCAACCTGCCCTCCGGCGTGGCGACGATGATCAGGTCCGAGTCATTGGCCAGGTAGGCACGCACATCGCTGAAGTGGTCGACCAGTCCGTCCAATACCGAGGCCACCAGCTCGGGAGTGATTTCATACAATTGCAGCCACTGCACGAACAACCCGCCCTCGTTGAGCTGGCGCGGTATGAACGTATAGAACTCATCACTGAACAATGCGCCAGTCCCGCCCACCCACGGGTTGGAAGGCTCGGAAATGATCAGGTCGTAGCGCCGGCTGCTGCCTGCGAAATGCGCCTTGGCATCGTCGATGACGATGTGCGAACGCGGATCGTCGAACGCACGCGCGACACGGCTGCCGAACAGGCGCGCGCCCTCGACCATCGCCGGTTCGATCTCCACCGTGTCCACCTGCCCGGTCCGCGCATCCCCCAGCAGGGTGTGCGTGGTGAGCCCGGAGCCGAAACCGATCACGCCCACGCGCTCGAAACCATTGCCCAGCGCCAGCGGCAACGCCCCGAGCAATACCATCGTCGACTCATCGCCACTGGGCACCTGGTCCAGGCTGACGGTCAGGCCGGCATCGACCTTGCCGTTGGTGGCGATCGAGCGCACCGGCCCGTTGCCACGGTCGGACTCGAATACAGACACCGTCGCGGTCTGCCCATCGCGGAAGAACACCATCTCCGAGCCATCGCTCAAGCGCGCACCGCCATGCCGGTAGACCGACGAACTCAGCACCAGCGGATCGAAACGCACCAGCCCAACAGCCGCCACCACGCCAGCCACACCCAGCCCCACCGCCACCCATGCAGCACGATGGGTGACGACGACCTGCTCCCGGCGGGCAGCAGTTGTCTGCCCTTGGTGGGTGGCAACTGGCTGCTCCTGGTGGGCGGCGACCGTTGGTCGCCATGCTCTACGACCCGCAGCCCCCCTCCCTACTGCCCCCTCCCCAATCCCCCACAACAACCGGACCCCCAACCCCATATCCACCACCGCCGCCACCAGCAGCGCGTACTTCAACCCCAACACCGGCATCAGCACATGCACCGCCGCCAGCACGCCGACGATCGCGCCCACCGTATTGAACGCATACACCTGCCCGATGGCCTTCTCGCCCCGCCCTTCGCGCAGCAACGCCAGCGTCAGCAACGGCAACGTCATGCCCGCGAAGAATGCGGCCGGGAACATCACCGCCACCGCAATCGCGCCGCTGGCCACCGAGTACAGCCCGTAGCCCTCCGCGCTGCGCACGATCACCCGCATCAGCCAGCCGACCCACTCGAATGCCTGCGCATAGACGAACATCGACCCCAGCGCGGCCAGGCCCATCAGTACCTGCACCCAGCCCGCCGCGCGCAGCGGCGATGCCAGGCGATCAGCGCGATGGCGCAGCCACAGGCCACCAAACGCAATGCCTGCAATGAAGGCCGCCAGCATCAGTTCAAAGGAATGCAGCGTAGTGCCCAATGCCAGCGACAACATCCGCACCCAGGTGATTTCATAGACGAAGGAGCTGGCGCCGGTAAGCAGCGCGATGCACAGCACCGCGACGGCCGTAGAGCGAGTATCTGGCCCGTTGACAGGCCGTGCCCCGGTGAAACGTTCCGCCGCCCCATGCGCCCCGTTCCGCGCCACCGGCAGAACCAACGCTGCGACAAGGATATTCAGTCCCCCAGCCACCATCACCGTCCCCGGCAGCCCCAGCGCCGGCAGCAACAGGTACGTGGATGCGAGCGCGCCAACCGCAGCGCCAATGCTGTTGGCGAAATACAGCCCGGCGAGCACTTCGCCCTGTGCCAGCGGCTGCACCCGCAGGTAGCCGGCACTCATCAGCGGGAACGTCGCACCAAGCAGGATGCATTGCGGAAGGACCAGTGCGGTGGCAAGCAGCCAGCGCAGCAGGGTGGCGCCCTGGCCCTCAAGGCCCGGCAGCAGGTGGCCGTAGGCCCAACCGGTTACGCCCTGGAATATCCCATCGAAGGCCAGGCCCAGCAGCCCGATCAGCAGTTCGATTCCGGCATAGGCCAGCAACGGCCAGCGCAGGTCGATGCTGCGCAGGCTGGCCCACCACGCACCGATGGCCATGCCGCCCATGAAGAGCATGAGGACGAGGGATTGCGCATGGGAGGAGTGGCCGAGGAACAGGCCGAGGTACTGGCTCCAGATGGACTGGTAGATCAGTCCGGAGAAGCCAGAGAGGATGAAGAGAGGGAGAAGGTGAAAAGCGACCTTTCTATTCTGCTGCCTCATCCATTGTTCCAATGAACTCTCACGGTAAGACCATCCGTCGATGCGGAGCCTCAGTCAAGGTGGCGACTCAAGGCAAAGTATTAACGAGCCGATTGTAAGATCGTAGCGATCTTGAGCATGAAACTATTGTTCGATCCAGACAATCTGGTTGTGGTGGAAAATTCAAAAAAAAGCCCCGCCAATGGCGGGGCTCGTTTATCTGAATCTATGCTTCCTTAGCCCTGGCAGGTGCCCGGACGATACTTGGCATCGACGCTACCGGCGCAGACCCAGGTTACCTGATCGTTATCAGCCTTGGTCGCGGTCAGGGTGATGGTGCCTTCGGCTCCCGGCACAGTCGAGTTAGCAGTGATCATGGTGCCGTCCCACTCAACGCCATCAACGAAATCAGATTCCTGAGCTTCCGGCTCCCAATCAGCCGGCGGCAGCGCGCCATTGCCCGCGGCATACTCGGAAACAGCCGTACGCACCGCCGAAGCAGCCAGAATCACTTCGGAAACCTTAGCTTTCTTGGTGTAATCACTGTAGGCCGGCAGCGCGATGGCAGCCAGGATGGCGATGATCGCAACAACGATCATCAGTTCGATCAGGGTAAAGCCCTTCTGCTTCTTCATTTGATACATCCCCAAGATAGTGGTTGGTTGCGGAACTGCCGCCGAGGCCGGCGGACCGGGTGAGCGGGCCGCAGCTCCTGGCGGGAAATGAAAGCAGGTTGCGTGCCAAGTTCCCCGGCGCGGCCCCTTCCCATCCCCGCGACAATCATGGCAGCAATTTCCGTCTTGGGAAGCCCTCCTGTCCGATTCTGGGACGGGTCCGACAATGTGACGCATTACGTCATTTTTGGCCCTTGGCGGCACACGCTGGCGACCGCAACGCGCCGGGCTGCCCACATGGACGCGAATCCGATAGCATTCAGGGCTAGATGCCTGTCTGGGGATGGCAGGCCGGGGAGCCCAAATGTCCGTTAGTCGCAGTGCGATCAAGAAAGAGCCCGTGGCGCGCAACACCATGGAACTGGCACCGTTTGTCTGGGAGGGGACCGACAAACGTGGCAAAACAATGAAGGGCGAGCAGTTGGCCAGGAACGCCAACATGCTCAGGGCTGAGCTACGTCGCCAGGGCATCATGCCCAAGGTGGTGAAGCCGAAGTCCAAGCCCTTGTTCGGCTCGGCGGGCAAGCCTGTCGGCGCGAAAGACATCGCCTTCTTCAGCCGCCAGATGGCGACCATGATGAAATCCGGCGTGCCCATCGTTTCAGCGTTGGAGATCATCGGCGGCGGGCATAAGAACCCGCGCATGAAAAAGCTGGTCGACTCCATCCGCACCGACATCGAAGGCGGTTCGTCGTTGTACGAGGCGATCAGCAAGCACCCCATCCAGTTCGACGAACTGTATCGGAACCTTGTCCGCGCCGGTGAGGGAGCCGGTGTGCTGGAAACCGTGCTGGACACGGTGGCCACCTACAAGGAGAACATCGAAGCGCTGAAGGGCAAGATCAAGAAGGCCATGTTCTACCCGACCATGGTCATCGCCGTCGCGCTGATCGTGTCGGCCATCCTGCTGATCTTCGTGGTGCCGCAGTTTGAAGACGTGTTCAAGGGCTTCGGCGCCGATCTGCCCGCCTTTACGCAGATGATCGTGAACCTGTCCAGGTTCATGGTCAGTTGGTGGTGGCTGATCGCACTCATCCTGGGCGGCAGCATCACAGGCCTCATCATGGCCTATAAACGTTCGCCCAAAATGCAGCACACGATGGATCGACTGATCCTCAAGGTGCCGGTAATTGGCGAAATCATGCACAACAGCTCGATCGCCCGTTTCGCCCGCACCACCGCGGTGACGTTCAAGGCCGGCGTGCCGCTGGTGGAAGCGCTGGGCATCGTGGCCGGCGCCACCGGCAACAAGGTGTACGAAGAAGCCGTGATGCAGATGCGCGACGATGTGTCGGTCGGCTATCCGGTCAACATGGCGATGAAGCAGGTCAACATCTTCCCGCACATGGTGGTGCAGATGACCGCTATCGGCGAAGAAGCCGGCGCGCTCGACACCATGCTGTTCAAGGTGGCCGAGTACTTCGAGCAGGAAGTGAACAATGCGGTCGATGCGCTGAGCAGCCTGCTGGAGCCGATGATCATGGTCTTCATCGGCGTGGTGGTTGGCGGTATGGTGATCGGCATGTACCTGCCCATCTTCAAACTCGGCGCGGTGGTTGGATAACACATGGCATTTCTCGACCAGCATCCCGGCCTCGGCTATCCCGCCGCGGTCGGCCTGGGACTGCTGATCGGCAGCTTCCTGAACGTCGTCATCCTGCGGCTGCCCAAGCGGCTGGAATGGCAGTGGAAGCGCGATGCGCACGAAGTGCTTGAGCAGGAGGACATCTACGAGCCGCCACCACCGGGCATCGTGGTGGAGCCGTCGCACTGCCCGCAATGCAAGCACAAGCTGTCCTGGTATGAAAACATCCCGCTCTTCAGCTGGCTGATCCAGCGCGGGAAATGTCGCCATTGCCATGCCCCGATCTCCATCCAGTATCCGCTGGTGGAGCTGCTCACCGCGGTGCTGGTACTGGCCAGCGTGTGGCAGTTCGGCTTTGGCTGGCAGGGGTTCGGCGCGATCGTGCTGTCCTGTTTCCTGGTGGCGCTGTCCGGTATCGACCTGCGTACGCAGCTGCTGCCGGACCAGCTCACCCTGCCCTTGATGTGGCTGGGCCTGATCGGGGCAATGGACAATCTGTACATGCCCGCCAAGCCTGCGCTGCTGGGCGCGGCGGTCGGCTATCTGTCGCTGTGGTCGGTGTGGTGGCTGTTCAAGCAGCTCACCGGCAAGGAAGGCATGGGCCATGGCGATTTCAAGCTGCTGGCCGCGCTGGGTGCGTGGTGCGGGCTGAAGGGCATCCTGCCGATCATCCTGCTGTCGTCGGTGGTCGGTGCCATCGTCGGTTCGATCTGGCTGTACAGCCGCGGCCGTGACCGTGCCACGCCGATTCCATTCGGGCCGTACCTGGCCATCGCCGGCTGGCTGGTCTTCATGTGGGGCGAGCCGATGATCAACGCCTACCTGAGTTACGCGAACCTGCGATGAGCAGGTTGGTGGTCGGGCTCACCGGCGGCATCGCCTCCGGCAAAAGCGCGGTGACCGCCCGGTTTGAAGCACTGGGCGTCACCGTGGCCGACGCGGATCTGGCCGCACGCGCGGTGGTGGCGTCCGGCAGTCCTGCCCTGGCGATGATCGCCGAGCGTTTCGGCGCGGCGATGCTGCTGGATGATGGCACCCTGGATCGCGCACGGTTGCGGGCGCACGTATTTGCCGATGTGGCCGAGCGCAAGGCGCTGGAGGCCATCACCCACCCCGCCATCCGCGAGTTGTTGCGCGAGCAGTGCGAGCAGGCACCGGGACCGTATGCAATGGCCGCGATTCCGCTGCTGACCGAAGCCGGTGGGCGTGCCGCCTATCCGTGGCTGGACCGCGTACTGGTGGTGGATGCGCCCGAGGCGCTGCAACTGGCGCGGCTCATGCAGCGCGATGGGATCGATGCCACCCTGGCCGGGCAGATGATCGCGGCACAGGCGAGCCGTGAGGCACGGCTGGCGCTGGCCGATGACGTGGTGGCCAATGACGGATTGCCCGAGGCGTTGCAGGCGCATGTCGAGCGCTTGCATGCGATGTACATGGGGATGGCGACCGCGACATCGTAGAGATGCTCGATGGTTGGCTGCAGGCGAATCACCCACGGGTGTAGCTTGTACCCTCTGATTCCCCGACTGCCCGGATTGGCAGCTGTTTCCCTGGTAGAGCCGACCCATGGTCGGCTGCAATGCGCTACGTGTTCCTGCATGGTTTTTCAAAGAGCGAAACAGCGAACATCACGCAGGATGAGAAAAATGCCTTGCAGTTCGTTGGCAGGACACTCCTGGCCTTATCGCCAGCAGGTCTGGCAACGGCACTGACAACAGGTGTTCTGGTGGAGGTATGTTGTGCAAAGCAAACTCATTGAGTCACTTCGCGGCGACCTGGACACACTTCATCGCGCAGGTGCGGTCAGCAAGCTGACAATGCGCCAGTTCGAGGCCATCTGCCCACCCCCGGTGAGGGAGTTCAGTGCGGCCGATATCAGGAACCTGCGCGAAAAATTGAAGTTCAGCCAACCCATCTTTGCACTCCACCTGCATACGTTGGCCTCCACCATCCGCAAGTGGGAACAAGGTGAGACCCATCCCACAGGCCCCGCGCTCAAGCTGCTGAATATTCTCGCGGACAAGGGATTGCAGGCCATCATCTGACCAGTGCCGGGCTTCTGGCCGTGCGCGTGTTCGAATGCTTGCGTCCAGCCGGACAGAACCCGGCTCTACAGGAGCACGCCGTAACGGCTGGCGCGGTCTCCAGCGAGACCCTATGTGCCTGCGCTCAGCGGCGCAAACTGCATCTTTCCTCATGTACGCCGGTGGCGGCATTGGACAGGATCATCTGGCCGGAACCGAAGAAGTTCCGGCCGGGATTGGCATCCTGAATCGTGTTCAACCTGATCTCTGTTGTTGTCCGCTTTGGACACGGCGGAGAATGCATCGCCCTGCCGGTTCCATGGCGGGCGGTGTGAGGGGATTCCCATATCCGCCGGTTTTTCAGTCAGGTTGAACGCGCCGGTATGCCAACCCGCACCGTCCGCCACCTCGCCTTCGGGCAGGTGGCTCCACGAGCTGCGAGGGCCTTCATGACATTTTCCACTCCCGGAGCGCGGTTGCACGCGCTCATTGGCGATGCGGTACTCGACCTTCCCTTTCACCTGCTGGAGCGGCTTGAGCAGGCCCTGGCCGACGGCGGTGTCCCCGAGGCGACGCCCGCGTTGATCGGTCATCTGCGCCTGATGCAGCACGGCGAGGACGGTCCTGCGGTGCTGTGGGAAGAGGATGGAATGCGGCCCGGGCGGCGCGGAGAACTGGCGCGCGCCGGGCGGAGCCTGCGGGCATTGGGTACGGTGATGCAGCTGCTGCATGCGGCGCAGCAGACGCGCCTTCACGGCGGCCCGGGGCAGGAACTGGGCGACCGGATGGAGGATGGATTGCTGCTGGCGGGTCGCGAGCTGGTGCAGTCGATGGAGGATGCGCTGGGCGGTGGGCGGTAAGCGCGGCACGGTGGAGCCGATCCATGGTCGGTTGGACCCGACCGCAGCCGACCATGGGTCGGCTCTACTGCGGCGTCAGGACAGCAATGGCGGGGCGAAGGTCAGCGTGGCGATCACGCCGCGCTCGCCGCCGGGGCGCACGCTGACCTGCCAGCCGTAGAGGTCACAAAGCCGGCTGACGATCGACAGGCCGATGCCGCCGCCTTGTGAGTGGCCGGCGTGGGTGCCGCGGTAGCCGCGCTGGAACAGCCTGGCGGCGTCCTCCTCGCTCAGTCCCGGGCCGCTGTCGGCCACCGACACGGCGTTGTTGCCGACGTTGACCCGCACTTCGCCTTCCTGCGAATACTTCACCGCGTTGCCGATCAGGTTGCCCAGCGCGACCGACAACGCCGATTCCGGCGCATCCACGACCAGGTCGCGCTCGCCTTCCAGCGTCAACGTGATCGGCTTGCCGCCCAGCTGGGCGCGGTGCGAATCCAGCAGTTGTTCGGCCACCCGCGCCACGTTGCTGGTGCCCTGGCCGCGCTCGTTGCGCGACAACAGCAGCAAGGCACCGATCAGGTCGCTGCACTGCTGTTCGGCGCGCTGGATGCGCTGCAGGCGCTGCAGCACTTTTTCGTCCAGGCCGGGCCGGGTCAGCAGCAGCTCGGTCGCGCCACGGATCACCGCCAGCGGCGTGCGCAGCTCGTGGCTGACATCGGCGTTGAACTCGCGGTCGCGCTGCACCACTTCGGTCAACCGCGAGGAATAGTCGTCCAGCGCCTGCGCCAGCTGGCCGACTTCGTCGTCAGGGAAACGCGGTGCCAGCGGCTCCGGTTCGCTGGTGCCACCGCGGTAGGCGCGCAGCCGCTTGGCGAGGTCGGACACCGGCTTCATCACCTTCGAGGCCGACCACCAGCCGAGCACCAGCGACAACAGGCTGAAAACCAGCACCGACAGCACCAGCGCGCGGTTGAGCTGGGTCTCGCCGCGGATGCTCTCGGTCATGTCATAGGCAAGGAAGAACCATGCCTGGGGCGTCTTGCGCACGGCCAGCTTGTACGAGTACGGCTGGCCACGGTCATCGACGCCGCTGACGCCGTGGATGCCGTCCTTGAACTCATACCAGTCCGGTTCTTCCTGGCGCAGGGCCTCGAAACGGTCCGGCTTCACCAGGCGCGCGAACATCTGCTGCACCGGCAGGTCCGGATTGCGGCTCGGATCGGACGCATACCGACGCGCATACTCGTCGATATTGCGGTTCATCACGTCCTCGACGAGCTGGTTTTCCACCCGCATGCGCGCCCAGTTGGTGGCGAACGCAAACAGGGTGGTCAGGCAGAAGCCCAACAGCACGAACGATACGATGATGCGGCTGCGCAGCCGGCGGCGGTAAGGACCGCGCCGGCGACGCGCCCTTCGAACGGCTTCCTCAGGCATCCGGTGCGGCGATCCGGTAGCCGATGCCGTGGCGGGTCTGGATCATCGGCACTTCGAACGGCTTGTCCACCACCGCGCGCAGGCCATGGATATGCACGCGCAGGGAATCCGAATCCGGCAGCTCCTCGCCCCACACGCGGGTTTCCAGTTCCTGCCGGGTGACGACCGCCGGGGAGGCTTCCATCAGCGACTGCAGGATCTTCAGTGCGGTTGGATTGAGCTGCAGCAGCTTGCCCTGGCGACGCACCTCCAGGGTATCCAGGTTGTATTCCAGGTCGCCGGTTTCCAGCACCCGGGTCTGCACACCCTTGCCACGGCGCGACAGCGCATTCAGGCGCACTTCCACTTCCTGCAGCGCGAACGGCTTGATCAGGTAATCGTCGGCGCCGGAATCGAAACCGGCCAGCTTGTTATCCAGCGAATCGCGTGCGGTAAGCATCAGCACCGGGGTCTGCTTGCGCGCCTCGTTGCGCAGCTTGCGGCAGACTTCGATGCCGTCCATGCCCGGCAGGTTGAGATCCAGCACGATCGCGTCGAACTCATGCACCACCGCCAGGTGCAGCCCGGTGACACCGTCGGCGGCGAAGTCCACCGTGTGCCCGCGGTCCTCGAGGTAGTCGCCGAGGTTGGCGGCAATATCACTGTTGTCTTCGATGACGAGAATTCGCACTGGGACCTCTGCTTCAAAAAGGGACGCCGGGAGCGAAACGGCCGCGACCGTCAGGGTCGCGGCTCATTGACGCCGGCTGAGGCCAACAATACAGCCCCGGTCATTAACATTTCACACGAACGCGCGCGCAGGACGCGTCAACGTCAGAAAGTACCCTTGCCGGGGCCGCGGTTGGCATTGCGCAGCATTTCCTTGGAAGCTTCCATTGCCTCGCGCCGCTGGGCCACGGTCATGCAGACCTGCTGCGGCATGTTGCTGCCGACAGTGCGTTCGCGGCGGCACACCATGCGGCTGTCGGCGTGGGCTCGGGTGAGGATCGTGTTGATCAGCTGCTGGTCGTTGTAGATATCGGTACGCGCCTGCGGATTCACCTGCGCTACCGTCTCCTGGCCTGCCAGCCTGGCACGGATGCGGTTGAGCGCGGCCTGCACCTTGAGCCTGTCGTCCGGGCCGATTTCGTTGTACTGCTCGGTACCGAGCGCCCGTTCAATTCTCTCCATCTGCTGCGCCGCCGATTCCTCGACGTTCAACTGCACCGGGGGCGCATTCTTGTCCGGCTTCGAGCCGGATTTGGCGTGGGCAACTCCTCCCATGGCAAGGGCAAGGGCGAGGGCTGCAAACGAAAGGGACCGCATCTGCATGGTACTTCCTCCATGAACAAGACCTAACTGTACGAGTCCTTTGCGCGCCGAAGCAAGCACGTTCCGCGCGGTTATACGGTCACGGCCAAGCCGCGGCGGCGCGCGCTGGTCGGCGCGCCAACCAGCCCTGAAAAAAAAGCCCAGACGCTGCCGTCTGGGCTGGAGTTCATATCCCGATGACCGTCCCCTGCTGACGAGGCAGAGCCGCGGTTGGGAAGATCATACCGTGGCTTCGATTAAAGCCTTGTTAAACTTGGCGCACCCCAAGGAAATCAATGATTTTTACTTTATATTCAATACTTTATGAAATCAAAGGGGGACGGAAGATCGTGCCAGATCAACGGCGGACGATCTTCTCCACATGGGCGATGATGCGGGCAGCGATGTCGACCTGGCAGGCGCCTTCGATGCCCTCCAGGCCCGGAGTGGAGTTCACCTCAAGCACCAGCGGGCCGCGCGAGGACCGGATCAGGTCCACGCCGGCCACGCTCAGGCCGAGCGCCTTGGCCGAGCGGACTGCCACCTGCTGCTCCGCCCGACTGATCTTGACCGCCGCCGCCGTGCCGCCGGCATGCAGGTTGGAACGGAAATCGCCTTCGGCCGCCTGCCGCTGCATCGAGGCCACCACGTGATCGCCCACCACCAGGCAGCGCAGGTCGGCCCCCTGCGCCTCGCCGATGAACTCCTGCATCAGGAAGTTGGCATACAGGCCGCGCAGGGCCTCGACGATGCCGCGCGAGGCACTGGCCTTCTCGGTCAGGATCACCCCACGCCCCTGCGTGCCCTCGTTGAGCTTCACCACGTGCGGCGCCGGGCCCAGCATCGACAGCAGATCCACGGTGTCGTCCGGGTTGTCGCCGAACACCGTCACCGGCATGTCGATCCCCTTCGCCGCCAGCAGCTGGTGGGCGCGTAGCTTGTCGCGCGAGCGCAGGATGGCATCGGACGGATTCGGCGTGCGCGCGCCCATCAGCTCGAACTGCCGCAGCACCGCGGTGCCATAGCGGGTCACCGAGGCGCCGATGCGCGGGATGACCGCATCCACCCCGGTCAACGGCCGGCCCTTGTAGTGCATGCTGAATCCGCCAGCGGTGATGCGCATGTAGCAGCGCAACGGATCGAGGACGCGCACGGTATGGCCGCGCTGACGCGCCGCTTCCACCAGGCGACGGGTGGAGTACAGCTTGCTGTTGCGGGAGAGGATGGCGAGCTTCATCGGTGCATGGCCGGACGTGGGCGGGCAGCATAACGCGCTGGCGATGAGGGGCCCATGCAACGCCAGACGCAGAAAACCCCGGACCAGGCGACGCCTTTCCCGGGGTTTCGAAGTGGAGCGGGTGAAGGGAATCGAACCCTCGTCAGTAGCTTGGGAAGCTACAGCTCTACCATTGAGCTACACCCGCATCGCAGGGCGACAGTCTATTCGGGCGGCGGGCTGCTGCGCAACGGTCGCACGCGGCGGTAGAGCCGACCCATGGTCGGCTGTACCGGAAGCCAGCCGACCCTGGGTCGGCTCTACCCTGCAACGCCCCTCCGGTTATCAGAAGCTGCCGCTGAAGCTGGCGAAGATCGAGGTGTCCATCGCCTTCTTCTGCATCGTGGTCGTGCTCAGGCCGATGTTGCTCTGCAGCCCGAACAGTTCCATGCGCGCGCCAAGCGTGGCGGTGGCGTAGTCCTTGTCGAACTCCAGGCCCGGCACGCGGTAGGTGCCCGCGCCCGGCAGGCTCTGCAGCCAGGCGCTGGCCTGATGCCCATCCTCGAACTCATGGTCGTAGGTCACCTGTACGTACGGCTTGAAGCTGCCGCCATCGAAACGCGCCTGCCAACCGATGCTGCCGGTGGTGGAATCGTTGTCCTGGTCGCCATACCCCAGTGCCGTGGCGCTGGCGTTGCTTTCGGTGTAACCGTCCAGCTTGATCTTCTGCCAGGTCACGCCGGCGACCGGGCCATGGCGGAAGCCCCCTTCCTGGCCGAATTCGTACCCGGCATTCAACGCGACGGTCAGGTTGCTGCCATCCGGCGAACCCTTGTGCTCATGCGTGGCCGGGCCAAGCTGCACCTTGCGGGTCACGTCGTAATCCAGCCAGCTGTAGCTGACCTGGCCGGTCACCGATGCGCGATCGCCGTACCAGCCGCCGAACAGGCCGAGGGTGGTGTCGGACTGGGTGAAATCGCCCATGCTGTTGCCGAAATCGGCATCCATGCGGCCGTAGCCGGCGAAGCCGCCGAACACCATGCCATCGCGCGCCCAATCGATGCCGAACAGGCCGGCCGGCGCCATGCCGTCATACAGATCGGCGTGGTCGTAGCGCTGCATGTCGCCACGCACGCCACCCCACCACGACATGCCGTCGGCCGGGCGACCGCCCAGGTGCATGCTGACCTGGTCGGCACGCGAACGGCCGATGGTTTCGGCCGAATGGGTCAGCACCTGCTGCAGGCGCGGGCCTTCCAGCACCGAAATGGCGTACTGGCCCAGCATGGCGTGGGTGGCGCTGGTCGGATGCACGCCGTCGGCAAAGACGTAGCTGTCGGCCGCATCGGCGGCGACCAGGCTGGTCGGGTTGCAGGTCACCGAAGAGTCGCTGGTGCAGGCCATGTCGGTGGCATTGCGGAAACCATAGGCCGACGGATTGGCGACGATTTCCTGCAGGATGCCGAAGGTATCCAGCGGGATGAACTCGATGCCGGTCTGCTTCAGGCCGCCATACAGCGCGTCGTTGTACGCCGTGGCCAGCGCGGTGCCCTGCGCCATGTAGGGTGCGCCACCCGCGCGGAAGGTCGGGGTCAGGCCGATGTCGGGCAGGTTCGGGACCAGCACGTACCGGGCGCCGGCCTGTTGCAGCGCGGACACGACACCGATCTGGTTGGTCACCGCCGCTCCGATCACGGCCGGGGCCTGGGTCGGGCTGGTGATGGCGAACAGGTCGTTCGGACCGCCCCACACGCTGTACAGCGCGTTCGGATCGGCCCTGCCACCGTTGGCGGCGAGGTAGTTCGCGGCCTGGGTTTTCAGCGACGGGGTCAGCCCGAGCGGGCCCACCACGTCGGTGGCCACGGTGGCGCCGCCAGCAGCGTAGTTGTCGCCTGCCTGGCCGTTGCCGTTCGAGTGGCCGTTGGTGCCGTAATGATCGGCGACGTGCTCCGCCCACACCCAGCCCGGGTTGGTGGTGAATTTGCCGGTGACCGGCTGCACGGCGGGAGGCAGCAGCGGGCGGAAGAAACCGCTGTCGGTCAGGCTGTCGCCGATGAACACCGTGCGCGTGAAGGCCGGTTCGGCCGCCATGGCCGGCAGCGCCGCGAGGGCAAGTGCCGTGGCGATCAGCGAGCGGACGGGGCGTTTGCTGGACAACATGTGGAACTCCTGTAGGGGTAGGCCGCCGGCAATACGCCAGCGCACGGCGCAATGGTTCCACCAGTCTGGTCAAAGTCACGCTGCGCCGCGACATGCGATGCGGCATCAGGGCACTGCACGGGTTCGCATGCGCGATCGTTGCCAGCGGCGGGCTGCCTTCGTCCACCGCTTGGGCGACAATGACGACATGGACATCCAGCTCAATGGCGAACCCCGCACCCTGCCCGCCGCGGCGACCCTCCACGACCTGCTGCAGGCAGAGCAGTTGCTCGAGCGCCGGGTCGCGGTTGAAGTGAATGGCGAGATCATCACCCGCAGCCTGCATGCGAGTCATGCGCTGGCCGAAGGGGATGTGGTCGAGATCGTGCACGCGCTGGGCGGCGGCTGAGCAGCCGCGAACAGCACGGCGCTGCGCGCCGCCGCCACGACCAACGGTCGGGCGCCACCGGATGAGTCGGGCGCCACCGCACGGTCGGGTGCCATCATGATTCCACCGGACAGGCGTGGGCCGGATGGGCGATAATCCCGTCATGAACGCAAATGCCCCGACTGATTCGCTGGTGATTGCCGGCAAGACCTACGCCTCACGCCTGCTCACCGGCACCGGCAAGTTCAAGGATCTGGAAGAAACCCGCGTGGCCACCGAGGCCGCCGGCGCGCAGATCGTCACCGTGGCCATCCGCCGCACCAACATCGGGCAGAACCCGGGCG